>Ga0153998_1000200_pt1 | contig 11941 bp, 13 predicted proteins | sample TSNC082MetaG_FD_104725 | JGI IMG/M metagenome (GOLD analysis project Ga0153998, IMG submission 104725) | Attine ant fungus gardens microbial communities from North Carolina, USA - TSNC082 MetaG | ecosystem: Host-associated > Fungi > Mycelium > Unclassified | place: USA: North Carolina, Lumber...
ACAGTATGTGACTACTGGTCCATAGCACAACTGTGACATAAGGATTGTGGGAAAGTAGTGCACAGACCATGTAGTAGTTATATAAGTAGTATATAGAATTAAATGAGAACTCCATTGAGTTCTCCTTGTCAACTCAGACTTGGAGGGTAATTAAGTCATCTTGGCTAAGTTGCTACAGGTGCTTTGATACTTTAAAGAGTTCAAAAATGTCAAGTTAGACAAATGACAAAAGATATAAGGGGACGTCTTACGATGTCAATAATAGAGTAGCTTAGGTATCGCTGGTATGAGTAAGCATTGACTAGCTTGTCCTATGATCCACCAGTGCTTGCTATTCCCACAACCCTTTCCCTTAGTTTGGGTCTGCCCTATCAGTACTGTATAGCCTTATTAGGTAGCATAGTTATTAGTATCCTGATCTGTGTTCCCTTAGTGACTAGCATACAGACTGGCTAGTCTAGTATATATAGCTAGTAATATATAGTAGAATACCTTACCTCAATATTGATTGGAACTCCTGGGCTATCCATTGTTTTTTCTTAAGTCTACCCTCTTCACTAATATCAGGTGTAGTTAGGGTCACCATTGAGTGATCCTCTTACAGAATGTTAAGGTCACTAGGAGCACCAGCACCTTATTTGCTTCTGCTCCACTCCACTTTACCCCCAGGCTTCAGGCTCAGAAAGCTTGGCTTTATGTGCACTGAACGTTGGCCATTCGAGTGTGATGCTGATTAGTAGTTTGCTCATCTATCTAGGATATTCTGCCAGTGTTTGTCTTTTATTGCTGACAATCTCCTATCCCATGCTGTTTTCACCCTACCTCCTTCGATGGAGTCTTCCTATCCCTGGCCTTTGCTATGCATGCCCTCCACTGCCTTCCTCTCGGCTTCCAATAGAGTGGAACGACAATGAAGCTACAATGTTAAAAGGGTGCAAAAGAGAATTGCATACTGGGACAAACAAAATAATGATGTACCAGCTCCCAATTGTATGCTAAAGGTCCAAGGGGAGATAATCAAAGATGAAGATTATAAGTAAAAGTAGAATTATATACAGCTCTGATAAAATATATGTTGGTTGTTGTAAAATGAATGTAAGATCTCTTTAGATCGTCGTCACATAGCCTCCCTAAGGTGTCAACCTTTACACATTGTGACTAGACTCAACTGGAAAATACAGTTAGTTGATCACTCATGGACCCTCCACACTCAGTTGCTCTCTTGTCTGCACCTCCAACACCAAACCTTACAGATATGATACAGTCCAAGTATGCACCTAGCCAAGCTTTCCTAGCCTACTGTCCTCTCTGAAGCCTGCCTGAGTTGCATCTGCTATTCCTCTCTAGATCGAGTTCTGGGTATATTCAGTGTTCTTCTCAAGACATCCCCCTAGTCCTAGTTTTCTTACTCTTAATAGATCCGCATTCATGATTCCAGAGGTAGTGTAAATAGAGGTAGGAGTCAAGAGGTTCCTTTCTGATCCAACTGCACTCCAGATACTATATTAATGTTATTACAAAGCCCTAAGACTCAAAAAATATAATGTTATCAAAAGACTATGATAGTTCTTAGTGATCACCCTAGATAGATGTTCAGGAAGAACTCAATAGAGTTCTTCATTAGATTGGTCTGCTACTTATACTACTTTACAGTGGCTGTACGACTACTAGTCCATGATCACATGTCCTTCCAGAATGTTCTATGATCACCTGACCTGGTCATATGATCTGATTATCTAAGTTCCTATGCTATTTATATCTTAATCCCATTATATGACTTGAGATTGTAGATCAGATGTTCAAATGCGTGGGAAGTTAGTTCCTTTTTGGGGCTCTTATAACATGGCCCCCTCTTTAAGTTTCCTTGTTCTGAGAAATTTTTCTATTGACTTCAATTCTCGTCCCACCTCTTTTCTCTTTCTCTTTCATACTTCTTTTTCTCCCAACCGTATAGTAATTTTGCCATAAACTCCCTTGGTAGTTCTTGACTAAATTTCTTCTCTTCTTCCTCCTGCTCCTGTCGCCTTAGTTCTTCAGCCTCTTCCCTATACTCCCTCTCAAACTCTTCAACTAACTCTTTTGCATTCTCCAGATTTTCCCTATTTTCCCAGGTGTCTTCTTCCGCCATATATCCTTTCTATCTAACCAAAAACTTTTCCTTCCCTCTTACTGTCCTTTTATTTAAGATTTTCTCCACCTCAAATTCCTCCTCCCCCTCGATAATGACCGGTTTTGGTGGTATTTTCTTCTGCCCCTCTACTTATGGTTTATAGAGTCGTACTCTACTCACATTGACTACAGGGTGTATTCTAATAGACTTAGGCAGTTCTAATTCTATTGTATTACTAGAGATAATCCCTTTGACTTTGTAGAGTCCCACAAAACATTCGGTCAACTTCTCCGATCTCCTTCCTTTCATTTGCCATTTCAAGTTCTTTGTGCTTAGTAGTACTAAGTCCCCTACTCTGTATTTCTTTTCCTCCCTTTGCTTTTTATCTGCAAACTTCTTCATCTCCTGCTGTGCTTTTCCTAGCGCTGCCTTAGCTTCCTCCTGGATCCTCTTCATTCTTTCCACAAATTTTCCTACTGCTTTATATTTTCCCTTCCTCCTCCCTTCAAATCCCATCCTTGGGTCTTGGCTGTAGTTTGCTTTAAATGGCGATATTTTTGTTGCCGCGTGGATTTTGTTATTATATGTGAATTCCACTATTCTCAACTAATCTGGCCATTGCTCTTGCCTATGGTCGATAAAGACCCTTAGATACTGTTCCAGCTCCTGGTTTATCCTTTCTGTCTGCCCATCCATTTGAGAGTAATAGGCCGTCGAGAGTTTTGTTTGGATTTCCAATAAGTGGTTCAGCTCCTTTATCATTCCCGCTGCAAACTGCACTCCTCTGTCTGATACAATACTTTCTAGAAGTCTATGCAACTTCCATACGTGATCTCGAAATAGTTTCACAAGGCCTTCTGCCGATGTCCTTTCTGTAGTTGCTATAAAGTGTGCTATTTTACTAAATCGATCACACACTACTAAGATGGTGTCATATCCCTGAGCTAGTGGTAGCTTAGTAATAAAGTCTGCTGAAATATGACTCCATGGCTTTTCTGGGATTGCGTTAGGCATTAATTTGCCTGTTGGTGCTTTGCTTTGATTTTTGTATCTTTGACAAGCATCACATCCATCCACATATTTCCCTACTTCCTTTGTTACCTCTGGCCACCAGTAATTCCTAGTGACCAACTCCATTGTCTTCCATCTTCCCCTATGCCCTCCTACTGGGGTGTCATGATGCAACTGTATTACTTCACTTCTGAGTTCCCCTTCTGGTACATATATCCTTCCTTTCTTCATTATTATCCTGTCCTCTATTTCCCATTCTTCATCTCTTAATGTTTTTATCCCGGCTTTCTTTAGTTCTTCCACTACTTTCACTACTTTTTCGTTTCCTTCCTGTGCCTTTCTAATCCTATCCTTCAGGTTTCCTTCTTCTACTATTATTTCCACTCCCCTGATCCATTCTGGCCTTACTAACTTTTGATCCTTGTTATCTCTTTCTACTCCTTTCTGCCAGTCTGGTCTTCTGCTTAGTCTATCTACCTTCTCCATGCTTTTCCCTGGAACGTACTTTAATCCAAAACTAAATCGTGATAGGTATAGGGCCCATCTTGCTTGTCTACGGTTTAATTTTTGGCTCGTCATAAAATACTGGAGGTTTTTATGGTCTGTTCAGATTTCAAATTCGAGTTTTGCCCCCTCCAAGTAGTGCCTCCATGCTTCTAAGCACCTAATCACTGCCAGCATCTCTTTGTCATGAATTTCGTAATTCTGCTCTGTGGCATTTAATAATTTAGAGATGAAAGCTACTAGCCTCCATTTTCCATCCTCACACTTTGTCAACAGCACTCCTCCCATTGCATAGTCTGAGGTATCCACCTCTACTTTCATCTCTCTATCAATATCTGGAATAGCCAAGACGGGTTCTGTGGTAAATACCGCCTTCAGTTTCCCAAATGCTTTTTCTTGTTCCTGTTCCCACTTCCATTTCTGCTCTTTTCTGACCAGCACATGTAGTGGTGCTGCGATCCTAGCAAAGTTTTTTATGAACCACCTATAATAGTTGGCGAGGCCTAGGAATTTCTGCACTTCTTTGACGTTTCTAGGTATTGGCCAGTTAAGGACTCCTTCTACCTTCTTTTTCTGCATCTCTACTCCCTTTAGACCTATTACTACTCCCAGGAATTCCACTTCCCTCACTTTTCACTTGCATTTCTCTGGTTTTACAAACAGGTCGTTCTCTTCTAGTCTTTTTAACATTTCCTCCACCAACTCATCATGCCCTTCCTCTGTGTCTGTGGCTACTAGGATATTATCAATGAATGCCGCTGTATCCCCTTGATTTATGAGATCTCGGAACAGATTGTTCATCATTGTTTGGAAAGTAGCGGAGGAGTTGGTTAACCTAAAATACATGGCTGTGGGTTCATACACTCCAATATGTGTTGTGAATGCTGCCTTCCATTCATCTCCTTCCTTGATCCTGACATTGTTATATCCCCACCTCAAATCTAGTTTCGTAAACTCTTTCCTCTTTCCTACTCTATCCAGTATATCTGCAATGAGGGGTAAAGGGTATCCATTCTTTATTGTCCACTGGTTTATGTGACGATAGTCTTGTACCATTCTTTGTGTTTCATCTTTCTTTGCTACAAAATGTACTGGTGATGTCTGGGGCGATTTAGAGGGTCAAATATATCCCTTTCTCAACTGATCCTCCACAAATGCTTGCACCTCCTCTCTTTCCTCTCTTGACAACGAGTAGACCTTCTCTTTTTTTGGTATAAATCCCTCCTTTAACTCTATGGTGTGATCCCAGGCCTTTCGCACTGGCATCCTTTCTGACTCTTTCTTTTCAAATACTTTCCTCCACTTCCAGAATTTTTTGGGTACTAACTTCCTTAGCACCTCCTCATTTTCGTCCTTTTCTGTTTTCTTTTCTTTTCTTTTTCCTTCTCGTGTCTTTTTTCCATATATAGGTGGACACTGCGTCATCTTTACTTCTCCCTTTTTCCAGTCTATTTCTGGATTGTGGGCAGCCAACCATGGCATTCCTAGTATGACCTCTGTTTTTTCCAGGTTGCACACATCCATCCTAACTCTTTCTATATGTCCTTTAAAGAACATGTTGCATTCTACTTGGTGCGTTATTGCTCCTCCTACATTTGCTGTCCCATCCACATTTCTAACCAAAAGCGGGTTTTTTAGTTTTTCTATCTTGAACCTTTTTTCTTTAGTAAAGGCTGTATCCATGAATAAGCCTGTTGCACCACTATCTAACAATACCTTTACTGCCACTCCCTCATAGCTTTCCAGCTTCTCTAGCCCTACTTTCATCCATACTTCTCATAGTGGTCGTAGTGTGCGCCGCACATCCCTTACTCTCTCAGTGGTATTGGAAAGATTTAATTTATTGCCCAATTTTTCTGGGCGCAATACACTGTATAGGTTATTGGAGGCCAGCTGAGAGCTTACTGTCCTCCATTGTCTTTTGCCGACTCTTGTGGTGTTTCTACTACCCTCCCCATTTTCCATCTCTCCCAGCAATTTTTGGCCATATGGCCCCATTTTCCACACACATAGTAAGTTCTGTCTTCTCCCCTTTCTTTGTCTACATCCATTGCATTTGGGTCTCTCCTTGGACCCATTTGATTTTGACTGGGCACACTCAGCCCTTGGTATCCCCCACTGTTGTTTCCAGCCCTCTATGTGATTTATCCTCCTCTTCCTTCATACGATCCTCTCCTGTATCCTCCTCTTGGCTGCGCATTTCTCCCTGGGCATGCTACATTTCTTCCTAACATCCTCTGCTCTGCTCTGCTCTGCCTCTGGTTTCTGTCCAATCTTACTGCTCTCTCTTGCCATTCTCCAATGGTGGTCGGTGGTTCTTTTGCTTCAGTTAACTTTCTTCTAATGGCCCCATTCAACCCCCTCTTGAACTCTTCTATGAGAGGCCTTTCTACATAGCTGCTCCCCCTAGTGACCTTTTTGAACTTCTGTACATACTCATTGCAAGTCCTTCCTCCTTGCTCTATTGTTTGCAGCTACTCTATCTTCCTTTTCTCTTCTGATGTTTCTCCAAAATCGTTTCTTATTTTGGTGAATAGTTTCTCCACAATATCCACCTCTGACTCTTCCTTAGCCAGTTCGTCCAACAGATTATCCTTCCATGCTTCTGCTACTCCTCCTTGCACATATGATAATACCTAGGCTATCTGGATTGTTGCCGCCTCGTCCATCATCTTTATTCTTAGATATAAGCAAGCTGTGTTGATGAACGCACTCACTTCCTCCATCTTTCCCCCAAACACTTGAGGTTTTACGACTTCTATTCTACTCCCCTGTTGGTGGTGGTGATGGTGATGATTCGTACTCGGAGCTCGTAGGCGATACTTCTTCTTCCAGGGTGACTACTTTAAGGTTATGTCTAACAGGGCGCAAGATCTTCACCTGTCTGGAGTCCTACTGCCTTACTGACTACTGCCCTAATCAAAATGTATATGATTGCCCCTAAGAAGGGAACCCCTACTCTAAGTGGCTTCTTAATGAATAACCGCCACTCTCTTGCATGTACCACTCACAATAGAGCGCAGCACGGAGTTTATATAGAGAAAAGTGTAACTAACAGGCCCAATTACAAGGTCAGGACTTGAGCAAGATACCTAGACTTGGTACCCAGTCTCCTCCCTCAGTTCCTAACTGACTAAGAAGTTCTTTTTACAGCTAGGGCCTGCTATCCAAGAGGCTTGTGAGCACTGTGCCTACTAGCGAGGAAGGTAAGAGAATAAGTGGTTGGTGAGGCCACGAGGTGCGAGGTCACCGTTGGGTATCGAGTTCCTGTGTTATTAAAGGACTGTGATAGTTCTTAGTGATCACCCTAGGTGGATGTTCAGGAAGAACTCAATAGAGTTCTTTGTTAGATTGGTCTGCTACTTATACTACTTTACAGTAGCTGTATGACTACTAGTCCACGATCACATGTTCTTCCAGAATGTTCTATGATCACCTGACCTGGTCACATGATCTGATTATCTAAGTTCCCATGCTATTTATATCTTAATCCCATTGTATGACTTGAGATTGTAGATTAGATATTCGATGTATAGAAAGTTAGTTCCTTTTTGGGGCTCTCATAACATATAATATAAAAAGGAAACTATTACTACTTTTAGAATTCCATTGACTTCTTTCTGTCCTAAGTTCTCTCAAAATCCTACTGATGATGTGGCCCTTTTCTGTCTTTATGATGATGTGTCCCCTCACCAAGTCCTTCCTATCAAAAATGACGTGTCTTCATTATTGCTTCCTTCTAGAATATTCTTCCGTCTTCTCCTATCATGCTCTTAATGCTGCTTTGTAATTTAGACTTCTTCAATTACCTGTTAAATAGTTAGCAAGTCCCAATAAATGTCTAGTATCTCCAAGTCATGTTCTAGAGATCATTTATCTAAATATAATTGATCTGATGCCATCAATGCCTATTTACAAGCACAAAGTCTATCAGTCTAAGTTTGTCGTTCAAGTACCATTGATTCTAGAGCACAAGTCTGCCATCCTTCTAAGTTAGTCTATTCAAAGGTGGATCTAGAGCATAGTTCTTTAGTAACTTTCTTAGTAACCCAATGCCAGTTCATCCTAATTGCCTCTCAAGGTCTCAACACGGGCTCTAGGTCGATTATTACTAGCTCAATGTATTCATCATATAGTATTATGTTCTGAGGGTATAGAAAGAGTTCTAGAGCAAATTCTAATTAAGAATTTGTTAGTATAAAGTGTATCAAATATTATCTTCCATAGAAAATTTGTTTGCAGCATAACAATGTGTGTCTGCTGGTATGAAGCTAGCTGATGCTCCACAGGCTCTAGCTGAGTCCCATATCACTTCTGGCTGCGACCTTCCTAGTCATGGTGCCAGTCAAGCCTTCCTGCTCCTCACTACCACCCTCCTAGCAGTGGTATAGTTGAGCCCTTTTGTCTCTACCTTGTCGTCGCCTTGTCCTGCTGAGTGTGTGTGAGCCTTTGCCCAAATCTAATGAACAGAGTGAATCTGTTGTGGGAAACAGATTGTAGAAGAGGGGGTGATATAAGAGGATGTCTTACGATATCAATAATAGAGTAGCTTAGGTATCACTGGTATGGGTGAGCATTGACTAGTTTGCCCTACAATCCACTAGTGCTTGCTATTCCCACAACCCTTCCCCTTAGTTTAGGTCTGCCCTATCAGTATTGTATAGCCTTATTAGATAGCATAGTTATTAGTGTCCTGATCTGTGTTCTCTTAGCAACTGGCACACGGACCAGCTAGTCTAGTATATATAGCTAGTGATGTACAGTAGAATACCTTACCTCAACATTGATTGGAACTCCTGGGCTATCCATCGTTTCTTCTTAACTCCACTCTCTTTACTAATATCAGGTATGGTTAGGGTCATCATTGAGTGATCCCCTTACAAAAGATGTTATTAATTCTGAGGTCTAATTGTCAGACTATGAGTTCTTATATATATAAAAGTGATGGTCTGTTATAAGACTTTAGTCAAGACAACTTAAATCCACTCCAAGTCCAAGTTGACAAGGAAAACTTAATAAAGTTCTTATTTATTTCTTGTACACTACTTATACAACTACTACATAGTCTGTGTACTATTTTCCCATACTCCTCATGTGACTTGATCATGTAACATGACACTATGACATATATCATGTGACTGTAACTATGTGACACTTGTGACATAACACTTTCCTACACAGTAAGTCCAAAAGAAAAAGAAAAAGAAAAGAAATATAAATAATGACTTAGCTATTTTACCAAGTTATAACATGAGTATACATGCTAGAGGAGGAACTGAGAGGGGAAGTAATACACTTGCATCATGACACTCCAGTAGGAGGACATAGGGGAAGATGGAAAATGACAGAGTTGGTTACAAGGAACTACTGGTGGCCAGAAATAACAAAGAAAGTAGAATGATATATAAACAGATGTGATGCCTGCCAATGATACAAGAACAGGAGTAAAACATTCTACTGCCACTTCCTTCTGTCTTCTTATTATTCTTTCCTCTACTTCACACTGCATCACTCTGCTACTCAATATTTCAAATTTATTCTGGGGAATTGTCTTCCTCTTTTTCTTCTTTTCTTTCCTGCAATTTTGGGCCAGGTGTCTGAACTCTTTGCAACTCCTACACAACTTTCCTCTTCTCTTCTCAAGTTCTTCCTTCAGTTTAGCAAGGGTGTGTTTTTCTCTGAGCAAGTTGCTCATTAATGAATTGTATTGTTGCAAAGACATAGTGCTACATCTCTGCAAGGGTATAGAAATAATGTTGATTCTTGCTAATTACAACTACATCTTCTGGGATACAAGATCTTCATCCAGCCAGGTACCTACTGCCCTACTAACTACTACCTTAATAATAGGGTAAACTATCACCTCAAGGAGAGAATCTCTACTCTAGATGGTCTTCTAGAAGTAACCATCACTTCTCTGCATATACTACTTACAATAGAGCACAGTACAAGGTTTATACTAAGAACAGTAACTAATAACACTACCCAATTGCAAGGTCAGGTCTAGAACACAATGCCTGGGTTTGGTACCACATCTCCACTATTAATTCCTAACTGATTGACATGTCATGATTTGGCAAAATGGCTAAGTCATTATTTATATTTCTTTTCTTTTCTTTTTCTTTTGAACTTACTACACAAGGAAGGAGTGTGGAAAAGTGTCACAGGACAGATGTCACAGTGTGACATCACACAAAATAAAGTCACATGACAACCATGGGAAAGTAGTGCACAGACCATGTAGTAATTGTATAAGTAGTGTACAAGAAATATATAAGGACTCTATCAAGTTCTTCTTATTAAGCACTGATAAAGGAGCAGTTGGCTTTATTCCAGCTCAGGAGTTAGCTATTCTGACATGACAAGTCCTCTTAAGCCAAGGGCCCAGCTATATATGAAGGTGGCTAGTAATCGTGGTGATCACTAGCCGAGAGTTGATAAAGATAAGAGTAAAATTGAGCAAGGTCCAAGGTAGACAGTGCTCTAGAAGTGGAATCAAGTTCTGGTGTAGTGACTTAGCCTAGACGACTTAATCACCCTCCAAGTCTGAGTTGACAAAGAGAACTCGATGGAGTTCCTGTTAGATTTTCTACACTACTTATATAATTATTACATGGTCTGTATACTACTTTCTCATAGTCCTCTGTGACATAGTCATATGATGTCACCTGACTGTGACTTGTAACCTTGTGACTTTGTGACACTTAGTGTTATGAACATTGAGTGGGACTACAGTTATTATTAGCCTTGGTCTGATAATGAATGGCTAGTAGACGAGATGTTGATAACACAAGATAAAAATATTACCATACAGTAATGCATTGAATGTCTAGAGACTCTAAGAGATGATGGACTCATAGTATGAACAGGACTCTTCAGAGAAACCTTGGACTATTTCTTTTCTCTATCTTTAGACTTGTGTTAAATAGGACAACATCAGACTAACCCATTATTAGACACTGACTCAACTTGTCACCCTTATTGCTTCTGTCACTGGACTGTCACTTAACTAGTCACCTTTAGTTACAAGTAGTGTTACCACATTGTAACATAGTCACAATACCTAGTTAGGATAAATACAGCCCAGAAAGAAAAGAGAATGGCAAGTTCTCTTTTTCTGTATTCCCTCTGTAAAATCTTACTCTGAGGAATTGGTACTCTTACTTGTCTTAGGACAACCTCAAGGGTGCTACTCAAAGTCTTGTTGACATCTCTCCTTCAATATAACTTCATTGAAAACCTTAACCAGACCTTCTAATGAGGAGTGTAAAGATATTAAGTATTAGATATAGGCTTTAAGTTGAAACGCATATTCAACTGTAAGGTCTAGAGTTTTAACACTTAGTCACATAATACTTTCTCATGCTCCATCCTTGTGTAGTAAGTCCAGAAAAGAAAAGAAAAGAAATATAAATAATAACTTAGCTGTTTTGCCAAGTCATGACACCATTGTCTGTAACTATCTTGACTAGACTTTTTCATCTATATATTATATCTTCAAATAGCCATTATCCTATAGATCTAGCATTCTTTTCTCTTAAAGCTCTGGTATCACAAAAGGTCACTTACTGTTTTGTGATTGGTTGAAGATAGCTTCAAAAAGTACTTATAAGTATCATGACTTGGCAAAATAGCTAAGTTATTATTTATATTTCTTTTTTGGACTTACTACACAAGGAAGGAGCATGAGAAAGTATCATGTGACTAAGTGTCACAAAGTCACAGGGTTACAAGTCACAGTCAGGTGACATCACATGACTATGTCACAGGGGACCATGAGCAAGTAGTGCACAGACCATGTAGTAATTATATAAGTAATATAGAAAATCTAACAGAAACTCTATTGAGTTTTCCTTGTTAACTCAGCCTTAGAGTGGATTTGAGTTGTCTTGGCTAAAGTCTCATAATAAGCAAAGTTAGACAAGTGACAAAAGATGTTGTTAAGTCTGAGATCTAATTCTCAGACTATGAGTCCTTATATACAGAATTGTAATAGTCTATACACTAGAACAAATCTGTCACAGAAAAGTAACTACTAAATACTGTTATGGAGGTATAACAAAATACCTGTTCAAATGAACTACATAAATAGCTAGGCTCTCGTTAGCAAGTAGCCTTGCTAACATTGTCCTTTTGGTGTAGTAGTAAACCATACAGTATATAACTACTTGTAAGAGGACCACTCAGTAGACAATCACTCCTTAAGCTAGTGAATAGTCCTGGAAGCTAGTTTGAGATTCAAGTGGGGGTATATCTACACACACTTGCTAGTATATATACTACACTAGATAGTCAGGCACACAGCACCATGGCAAC
>Ga0153998_1000201_pt1 | contig 11938 bp, 14 predicted proteins | sample TSNC082MetaG_FD_104725 | JGI IMG/M metagenome (GOLD analysis project Ga0153998, IMG submission 104725) | Attine ant fungus gardens microbial communities from North Carolina, USA - TSNC082 MetaG | ecosystem: Host-associated > Fungi > Mycelium > Unclassified | place: USA: North Carolina, Lumber...
GGCTGGGTGGTGCCATGGGATTTCATCCTCAAGTCTCTCTTCGGAGTAACTGTCGTTGATGGTAGGCTTATGCATGGGGAGACTTAGCCTAATGTAAGCATTGGATTTTGAAAAGAAATCTGCGAGGGGGGTATATCGAAGTTGGGATCTCCTCCGGGATATGGCGATGGTATCCATAGAGGTGACATTCGCATGGATACGAGTTCGGGGGGTACGGGTTCGGGGGAGGCTCGTCGAATGGGCAGGTTGTGTTCATTGCTGGGCCAAGCTTTGTATAGAAGTCTCCTGCATACTTATGACCTGTAAGACATTGTGTAAGTTCGAGTTTGCCTCTAGGGTCCCGAAAGGTGGAGTGTTGGTTGGAGTGATGAGGGAAATTGGTCATGTGGCGCAACTAGGACGCGTCCAAGTATTCCAATCAAATTGACACTTATCTGAGTGCATGATTAGGATTCCCTCCCTCTCAATGAAAGACAAGTGCAAAAACGGTCCAGTTCGACCGTTCATGTTTCGGTGCACAAATCAAAGAATTTAAGTTTTGCCTAGCTCAGGCTCTTTTCCTTCAAAGACTTACATATTTTCATTCAACATATGCTATTGTAAGAGCTATCTTTATAAATCTTTGGAGGTAGACTATCAGAGGTTAATTCATCAATTCTGGTGGGAAAATGATCCGGCTTATCCATATTTAGTCTGCGACTCAAGTACAAATACAATGCATAACTATTCCGATGCTCATCGACTGTGTCACCATCTTCCTAATTGGCTAGGTAGAGTGCTGGGAAGTAAACACTCTGAACGGCCCTGAACCAAATGCAATGTGGTTCCAGTTCTTCCTAGCTAGGGATCTACACTCTTTCTCCAAAGCAGAGATATCAGAGCATTTGATGAAACCCTCGGAATTCAATACTCTGATGGCTTGCCTAACCCATACATGACTGCTGAAGGCTGGTGAGACAGACTTGTCGACCTCTGGAATTTCCATCTGAATACGCGATAGGTGTTCATCTATCTGTTTTATGACATCTGTTGAGGAGACACATCCTGTAAAACCAAAATTCAAGACCTATCACACGAGAGCTATATGGTCAGTTACCAATTTGCACAAGGATGCAGAGGGTTCCTGAGGAAAAAAAGTTGTTGTCCTTGGACTCGTAGTGCCATCCACCTTGCCTGTTTGTCGCATGCATCAACTGTGCATTTGAGTTCTTGTAGGGAATAGCTAGACACCATGTCATCATTGCTGCGCACATACAGTACAATATGTTGATGGTAAATGCCTTGGTTGCCATTGTGGTAAGCGGATGGACAGTGTGGCAACAGTAAGAAGTTGGAGAAAAGTATGAAAACACAGTACGAGATTATACAAATGACAAGGGTATCGTAACGCCACATACAGGTTGACAGCAGATTTGGGAGCTCATAGTTCATCTCTTCATGTTGTTATTTCACACGCGTAGTACATTCCAAGAATTTCTAGGCAGTGAATACACGTATCGTGCTACATTCTTAATGTTCAGATTAGGTATGTAAGTTGTATATGATTTTTTGTTGAGTTAAATGGTTTGATTGATCGGATAATTGGTTCATCCAGTCTGAGAAATTTTGAGCCAATGACCTCATGACCTGAGAAAAATACTACAAGAACATCTTCCTATCATCTAGCATGGGTTTAAGGGTCCTCAAGCCATTTTTTGAGTCACAAGAAGTCAGCACGATGCTCAAGGATTCTATTTAGAGAACTGCAGATAGATTAGCATGGAACTATTGGTGATAATAGTATGTGACAGTAGAAAAATCAGAAAGAAATCACCAGCAGAAACCGTTAAGTATTTGACTACTCAGAAAGGTTTGAGTATCTCGTCTCGTCGTTCTTACAGTGGCTTTCCGCATCTAGTCATAGTGGTTTGTGACTTATCTTGAACTGCATACATTTAGACCCTGGAGTCGCCTTGACGTGTTGATTGGAATCAATTCTGAGCGACTCGGGCGACAAGACGTGACAGTAGTCAGATTATTGTCAGACTCAATTAGTAGATTGTCTTGAAACTTCACCAGTGATAAAATGTGATTGAGCTGAAAAAGCTATCAGGACACATGAATATGTACAACATGTCTTACATAGGGGTACCACCGAGGGTTATATCTTCAAAAGAATGGCTAAAACAACTCGCTCTCCTTTTTGAGATCAAATCCGCATACCCACTGTTCATGATCAATGATATCTGTGGGAAATCAATTTCTGATTATCAGAGTATTGTATTAGATAACAATATTGACCAAATAAATGTCAAGTATATGTCGATGTCCCGAAAACATGGTTGGTGGTCATACTCGATTCCATTGACACGGTGAGTTTTGTGTAGAAATTAAATTACCAACTAATATTGAGCAACAAGTAGTACATTACAATGACTAGTACGGACTGACAGTTTTCCATAGCTCAATTTCAAGAGTTAGTTCGTCCTTATATTGTAGAAAGATGCGCTTGAAAATATTCACCCACGGTTCATATATCAACCGTCTGTTGATGGCATTTGTAAACTCCCAGTAATCAGGCATCCAAGCTGCAGAGTCCCAATCAATCAGTCCCACAGGCCTTTGATTATCGTCGACAAGAATATTCTGTGGGCCGATATCACAGTGACTGAGACAGAGACGATATTTCTTGGCTCGTATCCGTGTAGCGAGGGATTGCATGGCTACATCAGAAGTAGAAGGGAGGGTGCAGAAAAATTGTCCATGGAAGGCGTCCACGGAATCTAATGGGCCTATATGACCAAAAAGGTCGACCCTTGCACAACGAAAAGAAGTACCCATGAAACCGCTGACCCTACCGTCAGGGGGCGGGGGCACTGCTCTTAACTGTGCGAACCAGCCACGAAGTATTTCACCGAAGACGAACCTTTGCTCGTCTGTCATCGAATGAAGAGTAACCCCGTCCGCTGAAAAGGACCGACCAGGGACTTTTGTCATCAAGAAAAAAATTCCGCCATCATCCTTGCAAACGTCCAGCACGGTTGGTGTGGGAATTGTTGTGTTGAGGGAGACATATTGTGTGGCGAATGGTTCTGCGGCGGGGACGTAGGGACCGTATCTGGCATAGAGGTCAAAAGGTAAGCGAAATGCACGAGGAGAACTCGTCTCGTTGCTCATTCGCAAGAAGATGTGATAAATAGCCATCCGGAGTCGCATAGGTACCCATAGCCACACCTTCCACAGGAGGCTCGTCAAAGTGACTTGTTGTTACGAACTCCCTCTGAACCCGGTGTTCAAGTTAAGAAAGAATTATATAAACCAGAACGAAGCTGAATCTGCACTACTACGCTAACCTCTATATATATGTTACATTAGTCCTCATGCTCTCTACGTCGCCCCTCCGTCATAATGAACGTCATCCTCGCATCCTCCTCAGTGCACTACGTCATCCGAACGTCATAGAAAGTAAACTCGTTACATTACCCCCCTCCTAAGATCGCGTCTTCGCGATATCGGCATATGTCTTCACGGGTAGTCGAATAGTAGGAACTCTGGGTGCGTCTGGATATTTTTGGTGGAATTCTCTGCACGACCTCGGTGCTCTCTTGATTACTTCGTCTCTATTTTCCCAAGTTCTCTCCTCGAGCGACTGTCCCTTCCATTTGATAAGGTATTGTAATTTGCCTCCTCTCCATCTAGAGTCGAGTATTTCTTCCACTTCCTGTATGTTGGTTTGGTTGTTAGAGTTAGTAACTCTGTTATCGGATTTCTGTGATTGTTGCTCAAATGTGGATGTCACGTAAGAAGTAAGATAGGACTCATTGACGACAGGATGGATAGACTTCCATGTGGATGGGATCTTGAGTTCATAAGCCGATTTGCCAACCTTCCATATTATGGGAAATGGTCCTAATCGTTTGGTTGACAGTTTCTTCGAAGGTTGATCTGTGTTGTAATGCGTTGCATCTACCCATACCAAATCTCCGCTCAATCGTTCTACTTCCGGTTTCCTCTTTAAATTCCACTTTCTCTTCATCGTCTCATTTGTTTTCTTTAGTGCTGATTCCACCTCATCTCTAATTTCCTTGATCGTTTTGAGGAATTGTTCAGTTCCTGGAGAGTTTTCGGTTGACAAGTTTATGTTTTTGCCAGTATTCGGGTGACGTCCTAAGTTGACCATGAAAGGAGATTGTCCTGTGCTAGAGTGAATCCGATTGTTGCAGGAGAACTCTGTGATTGATAACCATTCCGCCCAGTCATTTTGTCTGTAGTTGCAGTAGAGTCGAAGGTATTGTTCCAGTTCTTGATTAACTCATTCTGTTTGACCATCAGTTTGGGGATGATAAGTGGTTGAAGGATTCCTCTCTATTCCAAGTTGTGAGCACAGTTCTTTCATAAACCTCGACACAAACTATGGTCCTCGGTCACTGATAACCTTTTGGGGAATTCCCATGTCCTTGAAAACTCAATCCCAAGATATCTTGGCTACTCCTTGGGCCATGATGTTCATATTGATCGGTATATAATGAGCCATCTTGGAGAAACAATCCACTATCACCAATATTCCATCGTATCCTGCTGACTCCTATAGTGGTCCTATTAAATCAATACTGACAATCTCCCAGGGGTTTTGTGGTATTTCATTAGGGTGAAGATGATTTTGTTTGGGCTGTCAGCTTGGTTTGGTCGCTTGACATTTTTCACATCCTGTGACATATCATTTAACATCTTCTAATATTCTAGGCCACCAGTAGTTTCTTGTTATTAGTTCATATGTTTTGGTATAACCTGGGTGACTGGCTAGTTTGGAATCATAATGTTTAGTGATAACTTCCTCTCGAAGTGTGGCTGAATCGGGAATATATATCCTTTCCTTCCAAAGTAATACCTTCCCTTCTCTTCTCCAACCTTCCTCTTGTTGCTCTACTGCTCCTCTCACTTCCTCTTTTATAAACTCTGCTTTTTCTATCTCCTTCCAGAATTCGCCCTCTTGAGTCACAATATTTCTGAACTATTTTCCTTTTAGCAGCGTTTGATCTGTGTTGTCGTCCTTTCCCTGAGTGTGATCTGGTCTACGAGATAATGCATCCACCTTCTTCTGAGAACTGCCTGGTTTGTGTATCAGCTGGAAGTCGTATTCCTATAACTCCGTCATCCAATGAGCTTGTCGACAATTGAGTTTCTGTGGTTTCTTGAAGTATTCTAAGTTTTTATGATCAGTCCATATTTCAAACTGATCGCTTCCTATAAGATACTGTTGCCACTGTTTAAGTCCTTCTATAATCACTAATAGTTCTTGGTTGTATATTTTATAGTTCCTTTCTATCTTGTTCATTGCTCTGGATAGGTAGGCAATAGGCTTCCAGGAATTGTTTTCTTGTTATTGAGACAATACTCCTCCAATAGCATATCCTGATGCATTGGCTTCTAATCGTATCCTTCTTTTGCTGTTGGGAATTGCTAGTATAGGAGGGTTTATCATCTTGTTTTTGAGTTTGTTGAAAGCATCTTTCTCCTCATCTTTCCATTTCCACTCTTTCTTTCCCGTTAATTCCATTAGAGGTTTGGCGACTTTAGCAAACCCAGGAATGAATCTTCAATAGAAGTTACAAAATCCTAAGAACTGTCATATTTCTCTTTTATCATGGGGTTCTGGCCAATTGGCTACTCCTTTGATCTTGGTGGGATCAGCTTCTACACTGTCTTGCAATAGGATAACTCCAAGGTATTCAATTTTCATTTGGTGAAACTTGCATTTCTTGGGGTGTAGCGACAATTTGTTGTCGGCTAATATCTGTAACACTCATCTCACTATGTCTTGATGCTTTTCCATGGTTCAAGTGAAAATTAGGATATCATCCATATAGATTATAATCTTTCCTGTCATGATCAATTTGCGAAATAGAGTATTCATCATGAGCTGAAAGGTTGCAGGCGAGTTACACATGCCAAAGTACATCATCAAGGGTTCGAATAGTCCTCAGTTCATCTGAAAGGCTGCTTTCTACTCATCTCCCTCCCTTATCCTCACATTATTATAACCCTATCAAATATCAACTTTAGTGAAATATCAGACCCTTTGTACTTTATCAATCAGTTCTTGAATTAATGGCAAGAGGTATTTGTTCTTTATCATTGCTTTGTTAAGTCGTCGATAGTCTTGTACTAGTCATAGCGAGCCATCCTTCTTCTTTACAAAAAAGAAGAGAGCTGCACAGGGTGATTTTGAGGGTCTGATTCTTCCTAACTTCAAGTGTTCTTCAAGGAATTTGTCAAGTTCTTTGTGTTCCTTAACATTTAATGGATATATCTTGCAGTTCTTTAATGTTACGTTAGGTATCAACTCGATGGCATAGTCCCATTTAGATCAATCTAGTAGCTTTTTGAATACCACTTTGTTGAAGACTCGATCATTGAAGTCTTTGTATTCTTTGGGTATGTCTCCTCCCATTTCTTCCATGCTTTCATTTCTACTTCTGATATCCAACTCCTCTCTTCTCCATGCGTCTTCTTCTAGGTTAACAAATAACACTTTTTCTCCTTCTTCTATCACTTCTTCTTTGGTGTCTTCCTCTTCTACTTCCTCTGGTTCCATTAGTATATAAACTTTCCTGCACCACTGTCGACAATTCTGCAGACTAATTAAGGAGTCCCTCTAGTCGATAGACAGATTATGCTTCTGTAGCCAATCATATCCTAGAAACAGGTCATGGTTGCCAAGATTCGTTACCAACAGTTGGATAAGTTCTTGGTGATCACCTATGGTCATGTTTATTCTGACGACTTCTGTAACACTGCCATTCTTGTTTGTAGTTCCATTAGCATTATAACAAGTGATTGGAAATGGTAGTTGAATCGTGTCAAGGTTGTTTTCTTTTATGAACTTCTGGCTTATGCACGAACTTGTGCTTCCTGAATTAACTAGTACCTGTTTGCAAAATGTCTTGTGAGTGTCTGTCATTGTTAATTTAACTTGGATATTGAGCTGCTTATCTCCCATTTTCCTAAGTATTGATGGTTCTTCTAGTGCTTTTAGGGCCGATAAGACTTTGTCATCTGTTATTCCATTTAACTTCTTCAGTTTCTCTTCTGTGCATTCTTCTGCTCTCAAACTATGGGCCCACACTTTTACTATGTGTCATATGATAGAAAATACCTATTAAATTCTGTCAAGGACAGACAGACGGAGTGTGGAGGAACAGAGTAATAATAGAGTTATACTCCGGAATGATGTACTAAGCTATCTCGGAGAATAGATAGTACTTAACAGTGATCGCAAAACCAGAAAGAAGGCTCTGGCAGACTGTCAAGGATGTTGGAGCAGAGAACGACTTATTGAACGACCTTGGCTTCAACTTATGTGTTGTGCCCCGGTCTCTGGTCATGAGGTTGGTTGTATATTTCAGAGTAGTAGAAGTTGTCAAGACAGAGGTCCTAAGCGGGCAAGTTCTGCCCTGCACGTCCTTGATACTATGCCAATTGCTTTCTCTTTGACACTCCATCAGATTTTCTTTGCTACCTATTTCACTAAGTATTCTTTATTTGTCTTGTATTTTCTTGCACTAAAATAATCCAAAAAGTCTTTCATTGATTTCTCAGGTAATCAAATTTTTGAATTTATAAGGGCAGGTAAGTTGGTACTTACTTCCTACCCATGGAAAAATCCCCCATCATCTCCTCAGTAATCCTTACTTCTTTTTTCCTCTCCTTTCTCGGTTTGGAGCACCTTGTAGCGAGATGACCCATTTCCCCACAATTATAACATCTCCTTGTCTTCTTGCACTTATTTACTTCCATAGTGTTGGAGTTTCTCCTCAGAACATCCAAAACCAGTTTCTTTCTCACATCTCCTAAATTCTCCAAATTCTTTCTTCCCCCAAACTCCTCAATTGCTTCTCTTCTTGACCTTTCAAAACTTAACGCCTTCTCATACCACTCATCTAATGAATCTAAGTTTCTCATCTGACCAATCTCGACTAGTTTTTGTGCCAATGCCAGGTAGACTCCTTTCTTGAATAAACCCACTAGTACAATTTCATTATAACCAGAGAGTTCTTTTCAGGTGACAAATTCCGACCAAAAATCCTCAAGTAATCTATTTCCTTGCTTCAATTTGGTCAGTTTGTCAATTGCATGAGTTTGAGTTTCCATTGATATGAAAAACTGTGCCATTTCATCAGCCATTTTTTCCCAAGTCTCGAAAGGGGACTTATTAGTTATGGTTAATATGTCAAGTTCTTTGTTGGCCCCTTTCTACTCTTTTTGGAAGGGTAGAAACTTCCTGATTTGAGTATCTGCCTATCGTTGGGCCCAGTTGTCCTTTTCTCCCTTGATTTTCCCTAAAGCCATTTTGATCCTTTTCTATTCCTTTGAGATATCATTACTTTGGAAAAATAGTGTAATTCTTTGGCACCAAGCCCTTACTTTGTCTGGGTTTCCTTCAAAATCATTGGGTTCCTTTATTCTTCGTTTGACTGGTTTGTCAGCAAAATCTTTCTTGATTTCTTCCACAAAGTTCTGTACACTTGTTGCATAGGTGTCCTTGGCTTCTTTTTCTAGGTCTTTTCATACATTGGATAGGGAGTTGAAGAAGAGAGTTATGATGGTAGTCAGAAATGCTATGATAACAGTGAGTGAGATCATGGTGGTAAGTTGTAGATGATTTGATAGCTTCGTTCTTATGTTACGAACTCTCTCTGAACCTGGGGTTCAAGGTAAGAAAGAATTATATAAACCAGAATGAAGCTGAATCTGCACTACTACGCTAACCTCTATATATATATTACATTAGTCCTCATGCTCTCTATGTCACCTCTCCGTCATAACGAACATCATCCTCGCATCCTCCTCAGTGCACTATGTCATCCGAACGTCATAGAAAGTAAACTTGTTATACTTGTCAGCTTCAATATGGTTGGTCATACATTTACTAGGTAGAAAAAAGCATGACAGACCTCTTGTACACAAACTTGTTGATATCAACGTCTGGCATGGAACTGAAAGGAATGTTTCCTGGTTTCCTTGTTTACCTGTTCACTTATATATAGATCAAAACAATAGTTTACATAAATAGTAAGTGACTTCCTGTGAGCAGATTTGATAGATGCTGAGATGCTGAGCATGGATTTCAAATTTCAGGGTATCTTAGTGTTACGATCTTGGAAACATTTTTCCTATATCAGGGTGCTATACCATATATAGATATTTTCTCCATGACAGATCACAATCATATATCACAAAGTGAGACTTCAAATAGAGTATCCTATCATAAGAACTAATCTCAGCTTGTTGAATATTAATAATGATTTTATCCTACTATAACCTTTTTTCTTCTATTTTCCTGATCGTTTGCATACTTAGTCAAGCAGCAACCCAATGTTTCTTTACTTTTTTCTTTACTCCATTCACCTCTTTTGTCTCTAGTTTGAGCTCTCATATAGTGAATTTACACTTTTCAGAAATTCACCTTTCTCTGGTGAGCACAATATGACAAAGTTTATTCTTTACCTTTTGTTATTACTCCTCCTCTATTTCTAGCATTCCAAATGACGTTCTCTGAATGTCATTTTCATTCTTGTTATTCATATTAAATTCTTCCTCTTGTCTCATTATGTTCCAGAATGAGAGACATATGCAGAAATACCTGAAACACATCCATTCTTAGGTAAATAGTTGTACACTTGTATTGTACATAAAGTGTTCATCATGTAAGCCCTAAGACCAGTCGTTTCTATCTGGTCTTAGGTGTGTATACCTTTTGTATTTCCTCCCAAACATTTAATTCAGTCGTTTCTATCTGGTCTTAGTTTGGTCCAGTACTTCTTAAGTTTCGAAGACATACCTGTGCATTCTATCTGTTACAATAGCAAACAGCATCTTGTCTTCAGGAGAATTAGTTACAGGATTTGGATTCATCCCAGATTTCCTTAGGTCAGAATCTGATACGTGCACTACATCCTCAGAACTCCTACGAGATGTTTCATATATATGCAGTACTATTTAAGAATGGTAGTACATACTAATAATTTTGGTCACTTTGTACCGCTGACACCAGTTCCATGCTAGAAACTGCCTGATGAGATGCTCAGGGATATAGAAACACGTCTCGACCTGATGCATTGCCTTGAGTGAACATTGATTCCATACTTTCAAACTAAGCTGATAAGCATGGATTGTCCTTAACTTCGCGAAGATATTTTTCATGAAAAAATTGGAAGTCTGAAGTGTTCTGTGGCATATATGAAATTCATTGGAATCTAGAACTGTCTACTTTTTCACATCAGAGTATCTGAGACACAGGTTTAATCTACGTTGTTCACAACAACTGCTCAACTCATGAGCAATATTCCTCTGCAATTTCCTGTGTGGGAGCAGAAGGAAGAAGACTTCATCTGTCTGGGAGAAGAGAATGATAGTAGTATTGTCATGGGAGGGCCTTATAAAGTATACTATTGTTACAGCAAAATAAACTGCGTGCAGGGGAAGAGGGAAAGAATAAGAAGACTTGATTTTGTAGTTATAGTCCCATCTATATACGTAAATATCCAAATGCTCCGGCAAATGGTATCGTTGTGGAAACGGAGTCACATGTTGGTTTGACTTAGAATAAAGCATATTCCATTGCAAACCAATAAGTAGATACAACAAATCACAAACTTATATACTAAAGAAATATTCCAAAAGGTTCCTGAAAATTCAGCTGGATCACAGCGTCGGCCTGATTTCCCAACAGGTATTTCCAAGACATCTCGATGTCATTCCATGACAATGACGTCATTCCGCAACAACTGTTTGAAGTGCTACAACAACGCTGTGCGATATTGATGGCTTACTTCAGCTGCCTTTGTGTCTCAAATAAAGTACGAGGGTATATCAATGATAAGAACATCGCACCGTAGCACATGCAGGGTATGGGGTGGCGTCAAGTCCGTCATGAGAATTTCCAAGACTGGAATTTCGTACATGCAGTACATTAGGCCTCCAATAAGATTTCAGGCTGGAATTTTGCACGACATTCGCAGAATTCATACAGGTGTCCATTGACCTGTCAAGTGATCTGCTATATTGTTTAAAAGATGAGGCAACTCAGATGACACCTTCGGGTGATCAACTAGTATATTAAATACCTAAAAGATAAGGCAACTACACAATAGTGGTAAGTGAAATAGTAAATGTCGGCTACAATGAGCTCACCTCAGATGACACCTTCGGGTGATCAACTGAGGGACCTAGTTAGACTACTATAAAGATATGTGCATGCCAAATGTGTCCTAGTAATGTCTCAGTGTAACATGTCTCTGATGTGACTAAGTAGTATCTCTGAAGAACAAGAGAGAAGAAACGAAACCTGAAGTGCGTAAGTCCACTTCAACATTGTTTTATCTTCATCCCCCAGATACTCTTTGCCGTTTGGCATTACTATATTTAGTTGGTTCTACGTGACGTATCCTACGTGATCGTCGCACGCCTGTTCCCCATGTAGAATATACTTTGTCGCTGAACCCCATTCTGTTGACTCCACCCATTTGTTCACACGCTGAGATGACACGCCGGGACGATATGTATGCAGCCTGACAATCTTGAGGAAAGTACACGCCATAGGCATCAGGTACAGAAAGCCATAGAAGAGTGTTTGCTGGTGAACAGGTAAAGAAGCCAATTCATGGTAGACGTCAATATTGGCAAGTTTGTGTACAAGAGGTCTGTCGTGCTCTTTTTCTGCCTATTAAATGTATGACCAACCATATTGAAGCCGACAAGTCGCTTTGACGAGCCTCATGTGGAAGGTGTGGCTATGGGTATCACATCTTCCTGCGAATGAGCAACGAGACGAGTTCTCGTGCATTTCGCTTACCTTTTGGCCTCTATGCTAAATACTATGACAAGGCCACTGTTTCAGAAGCACTCTCCACACACACTATGTCTCCCTCAACACGACAATTTAGCCAGCCTTGAAAAC
>Ga0153998_1000206_pt1 | contig 11846 bp, 13 predicted proteins | sample TSNC082MetaG_FD_104725 | JGI IMG/M metagenome (GOLD analysis project Ga0153998, IMG submission 104725) | Attine ant fungus gardens microbial communities from North Carolina, USA - TSNC082 MetaG | ecosystem: Host-associated > Fungi > Mycelium > Unclassified | place: USA: North Carolina, Lumber...
GGATTACTGCGCACTTTGACCCAGGTATCGTTCTATTGCGGTTTATAAAAAAAGTGTGAGTACCCATTGACAGAACGCCGGCAATCTATTACAATATAAGAAGTGACATTTTGCGTTTCAATTCGTCGGCATTTTTACTTTGGTACGGGATCACATTTTTCCTGGTATTAGTGCGACAAAGAAAAACCCAATTGCAAAAATATCGCCCGCATTCCGGCTGGAAGGCGGGCTTTTTTTGTAGATTGACGCGGATAAAACGTTTTGCAGAAATAGGCGCAAACAATATATTTATACCATAAATGGAAGATATTGGCTATGGCAGTATGCCATCTGTCTAATCCTCATACCCGGTAAAGGGCAGTCCCTTTAATACAACACACTAGCATTTTGACATAAGAAAAAGAGATACTGCTTTTTCAAACAATATCCCTTTCCGGTCAATAATCCGTTTTCATCCTAAGTGCAGCCAGGCTATTTCATAGAAAAGTGCTCCTTATACAGAGGGCACTGTAGAAGGACTGCTCTCCCGGGTATTTCCTCCCGGCATCTCCGGCATGTTTCCAGCGTCTCCGCTTGGCATCTCCGGCATACTCGCACCGTCTGAAGGGGAACCACCTCCAGGGCGCTGTCCGCCGCCTTTCATTCCACCGCCGCCCATGCCGCCGCTGCCGTTAGAAGTCACGGTGGACTCCAGTGTCATGGATTCGGACTGGCTGCCCGCTGTCAGGGTATAGGTCTCTCCTTGTCTCATCTCCGGACTGCTGACCAGCACGGATTGATACGCTCTGACTGGTGTATAGCTGACCAGCACCGTTCCGCTGGAATCTATCAGGGTTACGGTCTCTCCTGCCTGGATCTGAGCGCTGAAATTATGCAGAATGGAGCACTGGGTAGAACCATCTCCCATCCCCTGTGCCATACCAGTGCTGCCTACCGCTATGATTATGCCGCCGCTGATCGTAGCGGTTCCATCGTAATCCAATGCCCCGTTACCGTTATCTGTCGGTCCGGTGACAAAGATAACACCGCCTTCAATTACCAGATTACCATTGCTGTCCAAGCCGTCTCCTGATGCATCTATGTTCAGGACGCCGCCGGTGATCGTCAGCACACCGACGGAATCTCCGCTAAAGCTGTTCTGCCCCATTCTTCCATTTGCAGAAGAACCGTCACCACCCGCTACATTTAATCCGTCATCACTGGCTGTCAACGTAATATCTCCGCCATTTATCGTAATATTATTCCCTTCGATTCCTTCGTAGCTCTTCTCAATTAAAATAACACCATCGTTGATAACCAGATCTGCATCTGCATGCATTCCATCATCGCCAGAGCTCATTGTCAGTATCCCGCCCTGAACAGCCAGGTTACCATTACTATGAAGAGAATCATCCGAAGAATCAATGACTGCGCTTCCGCCGTTAAACAACAGCGAAGTTCCTGCCTTCAGACCCTTAGCACTGCTGCTCTCCGTCTCAGCAGAATCAGAAGTACTGCTCTGCCCCCACTGGCCCCAGTCACCGCGCGGATCGCCACTGGTCGTGGTGCTGGCATTTGCGCTGCCGCCTCCGCTGACGATCGTCACACTTCCGTCATCCATCCGCAATACGGTAGCTGCCTGGATTCCATCGGTTCCTGCGGTAATGGTAAAGGTACCGCCTGCAATATATACAAAGCCTCTGTCTGCAGCTTCTTCGTTGCTGGACTGAATTCCATCGCTGCCGGTCTGAATAGTATAGGTACCGGCTGCAATCTTTACACAGTCCTTACCATACAGGCCGCCGCCATTCTCTGCCGTAATATTATAAGTACCACCGGTAATAACCAGATCATCCTTCGATACAATGGCATGCTTATACGCTGCTTCTACCGTAAGAGAACCACTTCCATTCAGCGTCAGATCCGCCCGGCTAAAGATTACACCATCCACATTGCTGTCATCCTCGGAAAGCTCATAAGCAGCGCCGCTGGTCAGCTGATTACTCGTGCCTTCTGCCAGCGTGATAAATACCTTATCTGCCTGCTGGATAAAAATGGCCGCATGAGTCTCACAGTGGAGGGCCGCTCCATTCAGTACAATCTGTACCTTATCCGTGTCCGGCGCATTGACCAGGATTCTGCCATCGTCCAGCGCTCCGGTGAACACGTAAGTGCCTTCCTGCATAATCGTAATTATACCGTCTGCATAACTGGCCCCATTTCCGCTGACCTCCGCGCTACTGCCATTTAAGGTGATCTTAACTGCCGTGCTTTCTTCATAGCCGACTTCCCTGTCTCTGGCCGTAAATTCCCAGTCAATATCCGAATCCGCCGTCACGATTTCCGTCTGGTTGTTAGTGACGGTTCCGCTAGCTTCTACACCGCTTTCAGCAGCTGAGGTCCCATCCGTACTGGTTTCGCCTGCATTGCTGCCAGAGCATCCGGCAACGCATATCATCAATAGGGCAGACAATGCCACGCCTAAAGATCTCTTTTTTCTAATCATATTATAATTCTTCCTTTCCGTACGCAGCTCTGCAGCAGGAAATTTCCAGATTGCCGTTACGGCACCGCAGCTCGTCGATAAATTTTTTCTCTTGATTCGGATCCTTAATCGTAATCCGATAATTCAACTTATACAGACTGCCCATGTTCGCAGTCCTCACCTCCTGTAATTCGCTGGATCTTGTGTATTTTTGAAATAAATCTTCAAATATATCACTATAATCCAGGCTTTCCGGAATCATAATCTTCAAGTCCCGTGTATTCGCCGTCTGCTCTCCGAAGGAAAGCGAGTTGTATGCAATATTTACCAGTCCGATAACAATCACAAACAGGGCCGCAATAGCCAGATATCCCATACCGGTTGCCAGGCCGACTGCCATCACCAGAAAGATACTGGTAATCTCCTTGGAACTTCCCGGCACCGAACGAAAACGCACCAGGCTAAAAGCCCCCATTACCGCAACGCCGGTTCCCAGGTTCCCGTTTACCAGCATGATCACCATCTGCACAATCGCCGGCATCAGTGCCAGCGTTATTACAAAATTCTTCTTATAAGCGCTGCGGTACATATATTGTAATGCAACCAGCAGTCCAAGCACCAGTGAAACCAAAGTGCATATCAGAAAACTCCCGATGGAAACAGAAGCTGCATCCGTTACTAAAATACTCGTAAATAAGTCCATTTTTCTTATTCTCTCCTATGATTGTTTTGTATCTTCATGCCGGGCAGGAAAACTGCCAATACCGCTTCTGCACCGCTTCCCGAGATGCCTTATAAGCATTTCCATACTTGGAAAAGGATACCGGATAAATTTTCATCTCATCCAGCATATGAGACAGCCACAGCGGCATAGCTCCCGCAATCTTTATCTCCATCAGGCGCTGCCCTTCCTGCAATAACGGCTCCCCCCAAGCCCCTTTAGACAGATCCAAAGCTTTCTCTCTCCAGAGGATCTGACTGTCAAAGGTGATCCGCAGATTAGAATCCTCCACACCAAACATGGCAATCCGATCATAGGAGAGATGCATAGCAGGCTTTAAGTTCTTATAATAAGCAAACATCCAATCCACTTCCCTGCGGATCTGAGAATCTTCCGTCGGCTCTTCACCGCAATACAGATAATTCTCCGCTTCATCCAGAGACATGTTCATACGTCTCTTATACACAATGCCCTGGTATTTCTTCTTCACTTCCACAAAGACATTCGTCTCACCATTTGCCACACCATAACTGCGGAGCCGCAGTTTTTCCTTATATGCCGGCTTTTCCAGTGATGTTCGGATCAGACGGTGATCCGGTGTGTCAAAATAAATGTTACTGATTACGGACCTTCCATACTGGTCTACCTTCATGTAGGGCTTTAACTGCTCAAGCAGAACCCTGTATTGTTCTTCCTCTAATAAATATTTTTTCTCATATCTTATAAAAACGTCCTTATATTGACCCATCTTGTTTTCCTTTCTGATTCTACGGTTTCTTTCTGTTTGTTTCACTTTCTAAATTCAGTATAAAGGGTCAACCTAAATTTTACTTAAAAATAATCGGTGGGATTTTGTGATCTTTTTGTGAAAAAATCAGGTGAGATTTCTTATGTACTGAAAAACGGCTGCAGTATCACAACAACTGCAGCCGTCTCTTACACTTACTCTTCTATCATTTCCTTCTGACCTGCAATCGGCAACATCACCTGAAAGCAAATGGTATTTCCATTTTCCGCTTTGGCCTGAATCTTTCCCTTATGGGACTCTGCCACTGCCCTTGCCACGGATAGCCCGATTCCATAACCACCCGTCTCACGGGATCTGGAGGAGTCCGCCCGGTAAAAGCGGTCAAAAAGCCACTCCAGGTTCGCCGGTATTTCATCGACTGTATTGCAGACCCGCAGATTCGCTGACCGCCCCAGGACATCCAACGTAATCCGGATACTGCCGCCGTCGCTGGAATATTTCACCGCATTATCTACCAGAATGGACACCAACTGGCGGATACCACTTTCATCTCCCTTCAGCGTAAGCCCCGGATGAATCCTGGCGGAAAACTCCTTTTTCTGGTTCTCAGCCACGATCCGGAATGGGAACGCCGCTTCTTCCACCGCATCACTCAAAGAGAAATCTACCCATACCATTTCCGTCTGACTCTCTTCCATCCGTGCCAACATCAGCATATCCTGCACCAGTCCCGTCAGACGTTCCGTCTGCCGGCGGATGCTGTCCGTCCACTCCGACCGTCCTGCTGTCAGCTCCAGCACCTCCGTGTTTGCGGAAATAATCGCCAATGGTGTTTTAATCTCATGACTGGCATCGGTAATAAACTGCCTTTGCTTATCCAGACTTTCAATTACCGGCCGGATCGCTTTTCTGGAAAAGATCGAAATCAGAATAAACATTACAATGAGAGTTCCTAATGCCACGCCGATGGATAACAGCAGAATCATCATGGCACTCTCCTGGGAAGAACGGCAGTCAACAAATGCAATCAGCTTTTCATGTTCCGTTTCCACCAGCAGAAATTTATAATGATTCATGTAACCGCTCACTTTTCCGGAATCCAGCACCGCCTGGGCATAATTCTGTGCATCGGATGGGCTGATTGCGGCCACATGTCCCGTATCAATTTCTGTAATGAATCCACTTAAACTGGTCTTAACGATAAAATAACGTGTTTCAAAAGGCGTTTCCTCTGTAAATTCAGAAGTTGGCTTTTGGTCGGGCCTAGAGTGGCGGTCCAGCTCCGGGAACTTGCCGTTATTTTCTGTGATCACGCCTAGCAGGCCATCCGCTTTCTGATTTATTTGATAGTAGTTTATGCCGTTTAATGTCATAACAATAATCAGCAGAATCAGGAAGAGGGAGCCCATCGTAATCGCAACGAACTTTCGCTGCAGTCGTTTAATCATTGGTTTTCCTCCAGCATGTAGCCTACTCCGCGGGTGGCCTTAATCTGCACATTAGCGTTCAAAGCCGTCAGCTTCTTACGCAGATAGGAAATGTATACCCATACGACGTTGATCTCTGCCTCGGAATCATATCCCCAGATCCGCTCCATAAACTGGTCCGTAGAAATCAGGCGTCCCGCATTGCTCATCATCATTTCCATCATTTGAAATTCTTTACTGCCAAGGCGGAAGGACCCCTTCGCGCCCGCTAATTCAAAGCTGGCCTTATTCAGTGTCAAATTACCGTATTCCAGAATATCCGGAGAGAACTCGGATTTTCGGCGGGTCATGGCCCGAATCCGGGCCAGCAGTTCGCCCATGGCAAATGGCTTGGACAGGTAATCATCTGCTCCGGTATCCAGTCCCAGAATCCGATCATCCACCTGGGATTTTGCCGTCAGCATCAGGATCGGCGTCTCCATCCCCTGGGCCCGCAGCTCCCGAAGCACCTCCAGCCCATTCTTCTTTGGCATCATAATATCCAAAATGATGGCGTCATAATTACCGGACAGGCCATAATCCAGCGCATCCGACCCATTATAGACCGCATCGACCGAATAATGATTATGTTTCAAAATCGCCACCAGTGCATTGGAAAGCTCTTTTTCATCTTCCGCTAACAGCAAGCGCATTGTGTTTCCTCCTTGTTTATCGGCTCCCGGAGAATTCCTCACCGGATCTCCTATGAAAACAATATAACAAATCAACCTTAAATGAAGTTAAAGGTTTTCAAAAATTATTGTACCATGCGAAACCTGTAATGACTAGTGTGCTGTCCGGTTCATCTTTAACTCTTTAACTAGTATTCTTTCCAGTTCAGTGTCGGATACAGGAACCGGGTTTCGATGCTGCGCACCTGGCTGCCGGGCATCCATAGGTCATAATTGCCGGATATAATATTGCGCGGTACCAGACGCAGTGTCCAAATACCACTGTCCAGGATTGTCTTCTCCGGGATAAAATAAAAATAAATCCCCTGGGCACTGCCGTAAGGCCTGGGAGTCCCGTAATACACCCGAATCCTCGTATTTCCTATCTGATATTCCTGGGCAGCATTAATCTGACGCATGGGTCCCAGTACCCGTCCCCACGGCGTAATCATCAGCACATCAAAGTCATCGGCATAGGATTTCCACAGCTGGAGATTCGTGCAGGTCTCTCCGTCGCCGATTGCCATAGGTACTTCTGTTACCGTCCCCATCTTCAACTGACCGGAGGTATGGCTTCCGTTCCCCGTTTTATTGACCATTCCCACAATCATCGAGATCTTTTGATCATTCATCTTGATTCCTCTCTTCCTTTGCGCTCCTCCCTGATTTCCAGGCATAAAAAGCCGAATATAGATATATATGCGCCGAGCTCCGGAATATGATTGAATCCCATAGGCAAATGTGGTATGCTGATAAATACATGCATATAATGATGTTGGGGTCAAAAGGTATTTTGCCCCCTGATACCGGAATGAAACAGGAGTAACTATATGAACGCCATCGGACACTTTATAACGATCACCAGACATAAACTGCTGGTTTTGAAATACTGCTTTCGCGTAGGCCTTTATCGGCAGGGCTTGCTGCATGATTTATCCAAATATTCTCCCACTGAGTTCATAAGAGGAAGCAGATATTATCAGGGCAATAAAAGCCCGAATGACGCAGAGCGTCAGGAGACAGGCCGCTCCGTTGCCTGGATGCACCACAAGGGGCGGAACAAGCACCACTATGAATACTGGACCGATTACCAGCTGGGAACTCCTAAGGGCACCATGGGCGGTACGAAGATGCCCCTCCGCTATGTGGTGGAGATGTACTGTGACCGGATTGCTGCCAGCCAGGTCTACAACGGAAACGGTTACAATTCTCAGATTTCCCTGAAATATTTTCTTAAAGGGAAAGATGCCATGATGATCCACCCGGAGACCAGTGCCCTTCTGGAACGGCTGCTTCGGATGACCGCTTGCTACGGGGAGAAAAGAACGATGCAGTATATCCGCCATGTGTTACTAAAGCAGAAGGATTATTAACCTCTATAGCGCCAATAAGGCCTGGAACAAAACGTTCCAGGCCTTATTTTGCATTAACTCTCTTATACTTCTTCCTTTACCACGATTCCCCTATGGGATACCGGAACTGAGAAGACGATCTGTGTCTCCGTATGGCCAAACTTCTGAAGCTGGCCGATGAACACATCCAAGTCCGAAGTAGACGGGAAGCTTACCTTCATCAGCATGGAGTAATTACCGGATACCGTGTTGCATTCAATCACATTTGGCACTTCCACTATAAAGGGCAGAAAGCCTGCTTTCTGCTTCGGTGTCATCTCCAAATTAATAAATGCCGTAATATGATATCCCATTTTGTCCAAATTGATATCGGCATGATATCCGGAAATGATTCCTTCCTCTTCCAGCTTCTCAATTCGAGCCGCGACAGCAGGGGATGAAAGGTACACTTTTTCAGACAGCTGCTTCAGGGAATATCTTGCATTTTCCTGTAAAAGTCTCAGCAGCCTTTTATCGATCTTGTCCATGATACGCCTTCCTTTTATAAACTGATTTTGGAATGAACTTTATTTAATGATTATACTACATTATAAAAGAAAGTTCAATCACTATTTCACATACAAAAGGAAAATTTTATTAGACTACGGTCTACCTTTCGCCGAAGATTGCCGTACCCACCCGTACCATGGTCGCCCCTTCTTCAATAGCCACTTCAAAATCTCCCGTCATTCCCATCGACAGTTCTTCCATCTTAGTCCCGGGCAGCTTCAATGCCGCAATTTCTTGCTGCAGCCGCTTCAACTCCTGAAAATACTTCCGGTTCTCTTCCGGCTGCGCAACTGGCGGCGCAATCGCCATCAGTCCCTGAATCTGGAGGTTCGGAAATACTGCAACCGCCTTTACCAGGCGAATCACTTCCTCTTCGGAAATGCCCATTTTGGTCTCCTCTTCGGCAATATTCACCTCGACCAATACCTTGCTGAGAATTCCCCGCTTCTCTGCTTCCTTCTGGATCTCCTCTGCCAGACGCAGAGAGGATACGGAGTGAATCAGACAGGCCTTATCCACCACATATTTCACTTTATTCCGCTGCAAATGGCCAATAAAATGCCAGTTCAGGGGAGTGGGTATCTCCGCTGTCTTCATCACCAGCTCCTGAGCCTTATTCTCGCCAAAATCCTTTACCCCTATTGCCGCCAGCTCCCGCACCATTTCCACGGGCTTGGTCTTACTTACGGCAATCAGCGTGACCTCTTCCCGGCTGCGCCCGCTGCGCTTACAGGCATCTGCCACCCGCTGTTCTACTAGTTTATAATTTTCCGCTATCATGTTTCCCTCCTGCACAGCTTCCTTTGCCATTGTCAAAGGAAACTGCTGTCTGTCAAACTCTCCACGAAATATTATAAACGCAGGAGAAGCATCTGGCAATATGCTTTTGTGTTGTCACCTGCCAAAGCCGCAGTTCGGGAACACACAGGTCTCGCAGTTCAGACACAGACCGCCGACGCCAAGGCCAGCCAGATACTCCGCCGGAATACGTTCATCTGCCATCAGGAAAGGCAGCACCAGATCAAAGATCGTGCGCTTCGCATACATGACACAGCCCGGTAAGCCCACCACCGGAATTCCCCCCGGCAGATATGCCAGCAGGAACATGGCTCCCGGCAGCACCGGAGCACCATAGGAGACGACTTCCGCTCCTGTCATACGAATTCCTCCAGGGGTATTGTCATCGGGATCTACGCTCATACCGCCGGTACAGACGATCAGATCTGCCCCCTGCCCGGCAAAGTCCAGAATGGCCCGGCAAATGACTTCCTTATTATCTCCCGGGAACACCTGTCCAATAACCTCCGTGTCAAATTCCGCCAGCTTCCCCCAGATCGCAGGTCCGAATGCATCCTGGATCAGTCCCTTCGACACCTCGGAGCCGGTGGTGATAATTCCCACCTTCTTATGGTGATAAGGAGAAATCTTCAGCAGCGGCTCCGGGCCTACTGCCTGCTTCGCCGCCTCCATTTTCTCTTTCTCAATCAGCAGGGGAATAATCCGGGTTCCTGCCAGGGCATCCCCAGCCTTGACCGGAAAATAATTCTGACGGGTAGCCAGCATCATCTCTCCCAGACGATTGAGCCGCTTTACCCGTTCCTCATCCACCTGAAACAGCCCGTCGGATTCTGCCTCCAGATTGATCTTCCCCTCCTTCGGCCGGCTGCGGGACATGTGATCATTCAGACAGAAGGAACAAAGAATCTCCGCCGCCTCGTTCTCATGGTATTTACTTCCATCATTCTCCCAGACATAAAGGCTTTCCTTTCCCATGGACAGCAGCACCGGAATATCCTCTGCTCTTACCACATGGCCTTTGCGGAAAGCCGCATCCTTACATACACCAGGGATGATCTGGGTCATATCGTGGCACAGTACGTGACCGACTGCATCGGTTGTCTTAATCATCTTCATATTTCTTTTGTCTCCTATATTTATGATTCATTTACGATTCCCGCAGGAGCATCAGGCATTCCGGCGGAAGATAAAAGCCCTCCGGGACCTGCTCCTTCATCTCATCCTGCCAATACTCCTTACTGCCCTTCCACCAGAGAGCTTCCCGCTGTCCTTCTCTGGCAGTGAAGAGTAATACCTGCTCAAAGAGCGCTTCCTGCAGCCGCGGATAATGGCATGGAATCCAATTCTTTCCTGTCCCTGCACCTGCCGGAACCAGATCATGGGCCCGGATTCCCACATACCCAATCCCCTCCGGGATCTCCTCTTCGGTCTCCAGCACCACGCCCCATTCCAGGGCACGCAGCGTCCTGTCACCAAGCTTCTTAATAGCCGACAGATTTTTACAGCCAGACAGCCTGGCCGCTGCCAGATTCCCAGGCGCCCGGAACAGTTCCTTTACCGGCGCATGAATCGCTACTTGCCCCTCTTGCAGCACAACCGCCTCCCGACAGAGACAATAAATCTCATCACGGCTATGGGTAACCAGCAGAATATCTCCTTCATAGCTATCGAGAAGACGGATAAACTCATTCTGCAGATTTTCTTTTAAATATTCGTCCAACGCCGAAAAAGGCTCATCCAGCATCAGCATCTCCGGCTCCGCCGCCAGGCTTCTGGCCAGCGCCACCCGCTGCTGCTGACCGCCGGACAGTTCCCTGGGATAACGGTCTTCGAGGCCTTCCAGCTGAAACAGCCGCAGAAGCTCCGACAGCCGGCTCTGTTTATCCTCCCTTGGAAGAAACAGTCCGGCTCCTATATTCTGCCTTACGGTCATATTCGGAAACAATGCGTAATTCTGAAACAGATACCCTACACGCCGTTTCTGGGGCGGCAGGTTGATCTTCTCCTTCGAATCAAACAGCACCCGTCCATTCAGGACAATCCTTCCGGTATCCGGCGTTTCGATGCCCGCAATGCACTTCAAAGTCATGCTCTTGCCACAGCCGGAAGCTCCCAGAATTCCCATTACATCCCGGTCTGCCTCAAAAGCCACATTTAACGTGAAATCCCGCAGTGATTTCTGAAGGTTTACCTGCAGGCTCATTTTGCCCTCCTCCGTTTACCCGTACGGCCTTCCCGCAGGGTAAAATAATTCATCAGCAGGATTGTTCCAAAGGATAACAGTAAAATTACACCCACATACTGATAGGCACCATCCATATCCCCGGCCGCCACCTTCGAGTACACGGCCAAGGGCAAGGTCATGGTTTTTCCGGCAATATTCCCGGCTAACATAGCCGTCGCCCCAAATTCCCCCAATCCTCTGGCAAAAGCCAGAATGCCGCCGGCTGCTACGCCAGGCAGAGCCGCCGGCATCAAAACCCGCCAGAAAATCCGTCTCTCACTCATGCCAAGGGTCCGGCCTGCATAGAGCAGGTTCTGGTCCACCTGATCAAAAGCTCCTCTGGCGGACCGGTACATCAACGGCAGGGAAATCACAACCGCCGCAATCACTGTCGCCCACCAGGTGAATACAATTTTAACCCCCATTGTCTCCAGCAGAAACTGCCCGACCGGCCGCTTTACACCGAAAGTAAAAAGAAGAAAAAAGCCCACGACCGTAGGGGGGAGAACCAGCGGCAGCGTAAGAACCCCGTCCACTACCAGCCGGATCTTCCCTGATTTCAATCTTGTGGCCCACCGTGCCAGATAGATCCCCAGAAAAAAGGTAATTACAATTGACACGGCAGCCGTCTTAATAGATATGTACAAAGGGGACCAGTCCATAAGGGACCTCCTGTGGATTTATCGCTTATGATTAGAGCGTAAAAAGGTATTGTACGTCCTAATACCTGCGGATTGCTACGCACTTTGTGCTCCCGCAATCCTAAAAACATTCGAAATCCGCCCTATTCGGGCTACTTTCTCATGTTTTGCGGGTCCCAAAGTCATGCTTTTTCATGCAAGCATGAAACGCA
>Ga0153998_1000208_pt1 | contig 11824 bp, 9 predicted proteins | sample TSNC082MetaG_FD_104725 | JGI IMG/M metagenome (GOLD analysis project Ga0153998, IMG submission 104725) | Attine ant fungus gardens microbial communities from North Carolina, USA - TSNC082 MetaG | ecosystem: Host-associated > Fungi > Mycelium > Unclassified | place: USA: North Carolina, Lumber...
ATTTAAAAAAAAAAAAAAAAGGGAAATCTAGGTAATGGCTGATACCAGGACGTCAAAGATGTCAGAAAGGCTGTTAAAATATAGCTAATAATTGATCTAGTGAAACCATTTGTAATGTCAATGATCATCAAATAGTTCATCCCCTGATTTCAAGTCAGAAGGTCCAAGACAATACATCAAAGTTGCTTTTCTCTGGACTAATATTAGTCAAGTTATTAACATGAAGGATACAATGCTCACAGCAAGCGGATACAATCTTGAATATGATTTCTCTGTCGTCTAAGAGCCTCAAGACATGCTAATCTATTGGCTTTCTCACCACCCGTGATCGGAGAGTCCGCGATGAGGGTAAAGTCCACTCGAGGTTGTGCGGACTCTGGAAGATTTCCAATATCTAACTCGAAGAGAAGACTAGAGTCGGCATTAACATTAGTGTGTTGCGAAGGCATATCTGCCTGAGGCGTGGTGACCGCAGGAACCTGATCGCTGGTCGGAAACATCGAACAAGTTGTACGCTGGTTCACAGGTAGATCAGGATATTCGGAAAGCCGCGCATCATCGATCTGCTCTATCGCAGAATGTGTTTGTGAAAGGAATGAAAGCACTGAAGGTGAGAAAACATCTGCAATTGTGGTTAATATCCTTAGTCCTCAAATGCAACCATAACACATACAATTCTCGTCACTCAAAGGCTTAGAGAAAAGTGTAGAGCCGAAGAGAGACAGGTCCATCGATTGATCAATTGTATGGTTGCAGATGGCAGACTGGGGGGTTTCGAACGACAATTGGGAAGAATCTTCCACATGAAGGCCTGGGAAGCTTGACTGTGATATCGGAGATTCAGTGGTTGTATTATCTGTCATAACTAGTTCAACTAAAGATGTGGGCTAGGTGGAGGTTGAAGTCGCTGTCGTGATCGATATAGGAAGCATATTAGGCTGGGTTGTCGGCGAACCGACGTTCGCCGGAGAAGAAGGATGATTAGTCGAATCACAAGTTGGTCGCAGATCGCATAAATCGGAAGACTGTGGTGACGTTTTTACTTCAACTGTCCGCAAAGCATCCGGGGGGGATGGTATGGGAGATGGTATCCCGCCTCCAGAAGTGAGGACCGTAGTTTCAACCCTGCCTCGGATGAGAAGGGCAATAATCTTCAAGTAATTTGGCTCACCTAACACGTTTGGAGCTTCTCGAGGGAACAGAGCAACTCGAGAAAGCATCCTCAGATCTTGATCGTTTTCGTTTGACCTGTGAAACATTTTCCGAAACCCGACATGCAGTGGGTGATTCTACGCGCCGAAGAACTGGGGAGACACGCTCAGGTGACTGGCATGGAGAAGGATAAGACCAGACTGGCTGGGGCTGATGAGCCCTTTGTTCTGAGCGTCTGGGAACTACTTTGGATAGCATTCCGCTTTCAAAAAACTTCCCAGCATATAGGCCTTTAGCGGATACCTCCATTGCAGTAAGTTCATGCATGAGCTCTAGTGAGATATTTCCTTTCTCTCTGAAGAAAGATGTCGCCGCATCAACGAGAGGTTTTCGTCTATTCTGAAAATAGACCCGCTTCATTTTGGACCATCCCATGCGCTTGCGAATATCCGTGAACCATCCATCGATGTGTTTGACTGATGAGCCTGACGTTTGGGCGATGGATTCCTTTATCTGTCTTGAGGGATAGGGATTATGGAGATTGTCGAGCAACCATGCATATGCAGATTGAATGTAAGAGGGTAAGCGCGAGTCACCTGATCTAAAAATCATTATAAAAATCAGGATTGTCCAACGGCTCCCTTACCATTATCATTGGTCCCGTTCCCAAGTTCTACGCCGCCTGAAATGGGCGATCTCCCAAGCAACTGATCCAGGTCTCTGCCAAGTTCGTCCGACAAGTCCTGAGCTACTTTGTCGAATTCTTCAAATGCTTCAGCAATAGTGGTTATGCGCGTGGATACAATATAGGCAAGTTCAGCGACTTCCTGAGTGAGACACCCCGCTGACTGAGCACACTGTATGTCATGCTGAAGTGAGGTCCAAGAGAGAGAGAAAGAAGTCAAGGCGCTTTCATCGGCTTCGAGAGCCACCAAAAAATCATCTTCTGCAGTCAGCAGGCGGGAATGAAGGGAACTTGCATTTACAGTAGAAGGACACATGGATGTGGATGAGAGATGAGAGTCTGGATGTAGATGAGAGTATGAATATGGATGAGAGTCTGGATGTGGATGGGTCACTTTGTGAGCCATGCGGAGTTTGAAACTCATTTTCTCTTTTATGGTTCCAACTCCCACCACTCTGGAATATTTTCACTTGAATCATTCAGCTCATGTTATGCCTCTCGTCAAACGCACCATGATTCATCGCAATGATCATAACTGTGCCGATCCTGCACCAATAGCCCCCTCCCTTTCGGATATTAGACTCCCCTCACCCCCGTCAATAACATCTATCCTGAATTCCCGTGCAATGTCCAATCTTCAAACCACAAGATTGATCTTCACGTATGAACGGCATATATCCGAGTTGCGTGCTTGTACCGAGACACAGATTCGCAACATCATCTCTGTGCTTAGAGATGGGAAACACCCATCTCATGTTATCAGGGATAATGTTTCTCGTTGCATAGCAATCTATGAAAAACACTTGGACCACTGGTACCAACTGTTCATAGTGCAACTTGACAAAAGTGATATCATAGTTGAGCCAGCCAAGTTCGATCCTGTGCGTCCCCTCTTTTGTCTGATTTCTTATTGCTATATTCACATTTTTTAGACACACGTATCTCTTCTAAAGCATTTTTTCGATCATAATCCATATCCTTCAGCTGACAAAATCTCTAACCTTGCTCATAAAACGGGGAATTCCCCACGTCAAATATCCACCTGGGTGAAAATTACCTATTTAAGTAGTACCTGACTGCAGCTCAACTATTTGCATTCTCCTAGTTTCAAAACCGACGCCGTCGTCTGCGGACAAGAGGTCAAGATCTCAGGCGAGTTGACCCTCGTCTTTCGGTATCTGAATGTTCCGTTGAACCTTCGCCTCGTCCTGGAAAGCGGAGGCGGATCGCTCCATAATCTATTATCGACGCCGTCAATGAGCCTTTTAGTAAGTTTCTCATGCTTTCCATTGATGAGTGCTGCTGACCACACGTAGCTTTCGCACGCCCGTTGCGACTTTGTTGATTGCAAGATTTTGAATAGTAGGCATTTCTCTACACCGTCGGATTGCCAGAAGCATCCCAGAAGCAACCTTCTCGTTCAGCTCCTTTCTGTACTCATTGTGTTCTCAAACACAACCGGAGGATAGCGAACTTTCCAACAGTATTGATTTTGATCAATTCTGCTCCTCTAGTCTTCTGACATCTCCCTGCCATGACTAGACATCTCCCTACCACATCGATTGCGCTAGATCTAGAAGAGCAATCAATCACTGATCCTATGATCTATATATTGCTTATACTCAGTCTTCGGACATAGTCAGCATATTTATATTTGTGACCAGCACCACAAATGATCCTCTTGAGCATTGATTCTTTATACAGTTTCCAAAAGCAATAGGTCATGCAGCAAGGCAGTTGTACCAAGAGCATGCTCTCTTAAATTCTTGAATGTTATAGGTCTAGATTCTAGCAATATTTATGTAAAAAAATAGATCTTGGGGGCCTGTTGTTGTGTTACTCTCAACTTGCTTTGCTTAGCTCCAGTCATCTATGTACATTGTTTCAGATTTTTCTTGTTATATGATTTAAAACATACCTGAGCCATCTGTCAAGCCTTGATCCTCAGGTTGTTGGGCTAGACCTCAACCAATCAGGTTTTGTCTCCCTCTATGCTTGCCCACAAGTATTGAAGAGCTAGTATAATTAAGGAGTATGATTTACAAGGAGGAGGCTTAGGTAATAACAAAGCTAGAACTCTACTGACAACTTGGCTGGGTAGTCTAGGATAACGAGTCACAATGGTGTAGTTATTAGTAAGCTGGTGGTAAGCCAAAATCAGAGAAGCAATGCTGTTATGTCACAAGGTGTCACAACCCTGTGACACCATCTGACCTACTTATTACTCAAGTATATATTATTTTCTGACTTTGATAATCAAGCCAACAAGGGCTAAATGTAGTAGTTGAATATCTTATTCCTTTTTGTTATAAGAGCCCCAAAAAGGAAATAACTTCCCATGAACAGTTGATTCACAATCTCAAGATATATTGTTACAAACTTTATTCGGTCATATCTCCATCAATTCTTCAACGATTCTCACAGTCTCAAAAGCTACAGAAAGCCCTCAAAAAGACCTTTTGATCGACACCAGTCACATCTCGAGACAATCAATATTGGCCAAGATATTAAGCAGATCAACTAGTAACCACTATGTTACTATTTATTAAATCACTAATATCTTGGAAACCGCCATGATCAATGCTTCCGTTCTAGGCTCAGCAGAAGCCTTCTTTATAGCGCTCAGAATGAGCCTAGAACAACCTCAAGGTGATTAATATTAGTGGAGATATGAAGGCCTCAATATTTGTACATAGACTTTATTAATTACCCATAGATAGTCATCTGTCCTTTTCTTAGAACAAAGGACAGCCTCCATATAGTTAGGTTATCACTATTTCTAGCACAAAGGCACTACCATATATAGAACAATAGGTAGTAGCATGTGATGATCTGTCCTAGTGCACAAACCATCACAATTATGTATATAAGAACTCATAGTCTGAGGATTAGACCTTAGACTTAACAACATCTTTTGTCACTGTCTAAACTTTGTATTTTTGAACCTTTCAAGATTCTAAAGCACCAATCACAAATAAGTAAATGACCATTTGTGATACATATAATAGGATAAAACTATAAATAGCATGGGAAACTTAAGTAAACCACATCATGTGATTAGGTCAGGTGATTGTAGAACATTCTGGAAAAACATATGACTAAGAGACTTTTATGCACAGACTATGTAAAAGTAGTATAAGTAGTATATAGAATACAATAGGGAACTCTATCGAGTTCTTCTTGAACATCCACCTAGGGTAATTACTAAGAACTATCACAGTCCTTCGATAACACTTTTACTATCACCATTTCCTAGGGCAAGATGATCCCCAGGGTTGTACTCTACCCAACACCTCTCACTAATATTGTCATAACATCACCTATCTACTTTATTTCTCATTGTCCTTTGGGATAGCACATTTGTGCATTTATGCATTGGGGGTATGACTACCACAGCATGTTCCCTTTGTACCTTATAACAATAGTAAGTTTATTTATCTCAGACATCAACTAGCATATCGACAGCTCTACCTATAACAATAGTAAGTCTATTTGTCTTAGATGTTATCTTGTAAGTAATTGATTATCTTATCCTATAATAAAGTCTCAGACATCAACTAGCGTGTCAGTGGCTGAGGTACCTCCTATTTTGCCAGGGTTCTTATACCATCCTCTTTATATGCTTGGTAACCTAGTTACCAGCTCTATCTACTGCAGTTCAGTTATTGTCAAGTCTACAGTGGGTATAGTAGAAAATTGGTCATAAATGGTGGTGGATATAGACAGAGATTGGTAATAATTGGTGGAAGTAATTGAAGTTGGAGTAGTGGTACTGGGTGGTGATTGGTTGCCTTAGTATCCTGCCTTGGGCATTATCCCCTATATATTGGAGGAGGATTGACCCAAATATAATACACCTGCTCTTTGCTAAGGCTAGAAAAGGGCACTATCTGGGGACTGAACTAATGGCTGGAGAGAATTCACTCTTGAAAAGAATCCTATGAACACTCTGTCACTAAATGACATCCATATAGAAGAGCTCCCTATAGCTTACCACAAATACACATGTTCCTTTACAAAATCTGGGTATCACCTTTGGGAAGTATTTTAGGGCATAGTAGATACAAAGATAAACTGATTTGAGCTCTCTCTCAGGGTAGGATATCCCTGAGAGAATCACTAGTACCCTTGAAAAGAGGTTTGATAAGAGTACTTGTCTTAGTGTCTATTACCTAATCCCAATGGAATTGTTCTATGATGATCAAGTTCTATGACAGGGGCTAAAGGCTAGGGTAAGGCAGTAAATATTGTGAATGGAAGGGATGGGAAAGTCTTTAGGTAGATAAATGTTTTTAGAAGACAGATATTTGGCAGTAAAAAGTCTATTATTTAATGTAGTTTTCTCATTCTTTACTGCCTAGGCTACTAACTATATATTGGTACTTAAGAGATATGCTTACAACATATGCCATAAGGTCTGCTATTGTGTTCCTAATTGTCTCTTGCTCATTTGTATTTAGAGTAGTTGGTTTTATAATTAATGATTTTTTTTTAAAAAAAGGGAGGGCTAAATGCAGTTGTTAGTGACTCACTTAAGCATGCTTCTTTTACTCTTACTTCCATCATTGATGGTAATGCCCAAGTATAATATAGCAAATCCCAGTTTTCCAATCCTGCTATGAATCATGAGTACACCCATGAGAGACCTGCTAACACTACTGTCAATATACAGTGGGGTAGACCAATATCTTGCATCAGCATAGGAGAACCATGTAGCACCTCCTCATCCCCTATAGACTCCTCTCTGCCCTCCAAAATGGATTATGCTGAATGTGTTCAACTACAAAATAACATGGATGTTAAAGAAGACAACAAACCTATCCCTCTAGTCCAAAGTGGCCCAGTTAGAACAGCTAACCCTATCTTTCCAGCACCTTAACCCACATGTGATGATAGCATGGAGATACTAAACATTATCCTGACTGCCTAGTATAAAAACTTCACAGAACCCTCTCTCCTAGCCATTATTCTATATAGTGCCAATGTCCCAGCTGACCCTAACCTCTGGGATGGCAAATTCAAATCCATATTTCTCTTTAGCACCAACAAGTTTCTCCAAAGTGATGTTTGTAACATGGTCTGCTCTTTGTAGCAAATGGCTTTCTTCCTCAGACAACAAAACCTTGAGGACTGCAATGGTAATGACATCTCCCAACTTGCCTTGTTTGGGGATTCTGCTTGAACATTCATATTTACCATATTTGAATCTGGCTGGAATAGGCTTCTCACCTCAGGTAACATCTCCTTTTGAGGCATCATTTCATTACAGTTTGTAAGGACCATGAACACTTCCCCTAACACCAATCCAAGTAACCCTAACAGCCACCCAGTCAAAAGGGTCCCACCCCCTATCCTATCTTGTTCTTCCAAGGAACAACTCAAGAAGTCAAAAAACTATCAAACCAATTGCATAACCAAGGATACTAGCAGAACAAACTCCATGAAGTCTTTTGCACAGGTCACAGCATTGGCAGTCTGTCACAGAAAAGTGACTACTAAATAGTATTATGGAGGTATAACAAAATACCTGTTCAAATAAACTACATAAATAGCTGGACCCTTGTTAGCAAGTAGCCTTGCTAACGTTACCCTTTTTGTGTAGTAGTAAACCATACAGTATGTGACTACTGGTCCATAGCACAACTGTAACACAGTCAATATCTTCAAGATTAAGGAAGCTTTCCCTGTCCTCCCAGTGTCATGCTGGACAGCCATTTAGGCAAAACAAGTAACTATTTTCACTATAATAATGAGAATAACCAGCTCAAGAGAAGAGTTTGGCCTTCCAGAGATATTCCTTAGATGCCCAGTCATAGACTCAAGCACACCACTTGAGTAACAGGGTAATGGCTGTAACTACTGCTACAAATACCTCATAGATGCTTGCCCAGGCACCCTATATTAGATTTATAATGGATTTCTCTTCTAGAGTGCTCTTAAGGATAGAGGTGAACTTTAAAGATTAATCCTTACTAGAGTAATGTTGTAGCTCAGTGGCTAGCAGTACTATATTCAGAAGAGTTACTATTAGATCTGAGCTATTATCACTGATAGCTGATTATATCAAGATCAAGAGAGCCGAGTTGATGTGGAGTTGTATCACAACTATAGTAGGTATTAGTGACTGACTTAAGAGCCTAGACTAGAGCTTAGTTCAGGTAACTCTTTAGGGTTAAAAGAGAACTCAATAGAGTTCTCACTTTATTCTACTACACTACTTATACATCTGCATTATTTATCCTTATTTATTCTACAAGTTCCTACTAGTCCATTGTTCAGTTTCAGTCTATGTCATATCTTTTAGTTATGGTCAAGGCAACTTATGATAGTAAGAGAAAAGATAAGGAAGTTAGGAAGAGAGATAGAAGAGAGGATTGATGAAGATAACAGACTTGAGGACAAGATAACTCGAGATCACCATCTTCTTCTACTACCTAGCAAGAGGCTTGAGAGTCACTGATTGTATAGGAAAGAACCCCAGGAGTAGGACTAGAAGAGTGAGAAGTGGTCACCAAGTGCTTAGAAGAGGTACCACCTCATCAGGTTAGCCTTACTATATTTGGGAATTTGGAGATTTTCTTTGTTTCACTTTTTTTGTCTTATTGCTTTGTAATCTTAATAAATACTCTAGGGTATAGAAGAAAACTCAAGCATCATACCTCTATCATTATCTCTTTCTGTTGCTCTAGAGCTTAATAGCTATTTGAGTGACTAAGTCTCATTTTTCTGAGTGTTTCTCTTTACTTTCTAAAAACTACCAAAACCTCTCCCTTAAACAGAAATTCAAGCCCCAATAGACTTGGGCATTTACTTATGCTAGGAGTTAACTGCTCACTACATGTTTTTGAAGTAGGCTTCTAGTTGTATGGTCAGCTGAAAAAGAGTTTACACGATGGCACAGAAGTTCTAGGTAAATCTGCTATATTGATGGCAAGCCAAACTACTAGACTAGATAAGGGCAGTAGTGTTACTATTACAAATGGCCACTTACTAATTTGTGATTGGTTGGTTTGATATTCAAAAGGCTCAAAAAAGTGAAGTTTAGACAAGCAGCAAAGATGTTGTTAAGTCTGAGGTCTAATTCTCAGACTATGAGTTCTTATATATATAATTGTGATGGTCTGTGTACTAGTATAGATCATCACCTGATTACTACCTATTGTTCTACATATGGTAGTGTCTTTGTACTGGAAATAGTGATAACCTAACTATATGGAGGTTGTCCTTTGTTCTAAGAAAAGAACAGATGACTATCTATAGGTAATTAATAAAGTCTATGTACAAATATTGAGGCCTTCATATCTTCACTAATATTAATTGCCTTGAGGTTGTTCTAGGCTCATTCTGAGCATTATGAAGAAGGCTTCTACTGAGCCTAGAACCAAAGCATCAATTGTGGTGGTTTCCGAGATATTAGCGATTTAATAAATGGTAACATGGTGGTTACCAGTTGATCTGCTTAATATCTTGGCCATTATTGATTGCCTCAAGACATGACTAGTATTGATCGAAAGGTCTTCTTAAGGGCTTTAAGCTGGCCTTGAGACCGTGGAAATCATCAAAGAATTGGTAGAGATATGACCAAATGAAGTTTGTGATACAAAGCACAAACAGACAATCAATATTTTTGCTAAAGAAGAATATAAATGGGAAAATTATCAGAGCCATAATAATATATCCACCAGCCCAAGCCCTAAAGAGTCTAGAACAATAAAAGATAGCAATTACAGCAGTTGGACAAGAATACAAGTAGACTAATATCTGCTATGACTACAGGACAGGTTCAGGAATAACCTATGAAGGAATGGGCAAACTAATGGAAATAGGACGACAACAGAATAATAGACAAGGACACCATCACCAGGAAAACAGTTGAAGAAAAAGGAATACTCATCAAATCACTCCCAAAACCATTTGATGTATATAACTTAGATGGATCAAGAAATGGAGAAAAAACAATCAAAGAATTTGTACTCTTAGAAATCAACTCAAATGGACACATCAAACAAATTGATGCAGTGGTATCAGAAATCAAGGAAACAGATCTATTCCTAGGACATGACTAGCTAGTAGAACACAACCCAGAAGTAGACTAGAAAGAAGGAGTCATATGATTTACAAGATGCCCAGAACACTGCAAAATAGAATATGAATCCATATGATTCACCCCATGGTCAAGGAGACTATTACCAAAGGAAAAAGAAGAATCAAAGGGAGGAGACAAGGAACTTGACCTAACAAATCCTAAAGATTTTCCAAAATACATCTAACTGTTCATGCACTTATTCAATAAGAAGAAATTTGAAAAACTACCTGATCAACGAGAATGGGACCACAAAATCAATCTAATAGAAAAAGTACCAAAGGAACTCAATGCAAAGGCCTATCTAATAACACTCAAAGAAGAAGAAATACTTAGTCAATGGCTAGATGAACAACTAAAGGCAAGACTCATTGTAAAATCAAATTCAAGATATGTGGCACTATGTTTCTTCATACCAAAGAAAAATGGAACACTACAATTAGTACAAGATTATAGACAGTTAAATCAACACACAATCAAGAACAAAATGCCATTACCCCTGATCAATAAAGTAATCGATAAACTTAAAGATGCAAAATACTTCAACAAATTGAACTTAATCTGGGAATACAACAATGTATGGATAAAAGAAGGCAATAAATGGAAAGTGGCCTTTTTGACAAACAAAGAACTATTCAAACCAAAAGTGATGTACTTTGGACTATACAACTCACTAGGAACATTCTAACGAATGATGACAAGTATCTTCTGAGAACTACTACACGAAGGAACCCTTACAAACTACATGAATGACTTTGTGATCCTGGCAAAGACAGAAAAAGAACTAGAAGAATGCACAATTAGGTTCCTCAAAATAGCAAAGAAACATAACTTGTGTTTTAAACAGTCAAAATGCAATTTTAATACCACAGAAATACCCATACTGGGAGTATGTTATCACTAAGTCTTGATGACTCAAGGACCACTCGAGATGAGTGTTTAGGAAGAACTCAATAGAGTTCCTCGTTGAATTGACTACCTACTTATACTACTTTTACAAGTGGCTGTACCCTACTAGTTCACGATCACATGTCCTTCTAGAATAATCTACAGTTACATGACCTTGTTACATGATATGATTACTTAGTTTCCCACACTATTTATATCTTGTCTGCATTATATGACTTGATGTTTGCAATCAAGTATTTGAACACGTTGTTACACTGCAAATGAATTTTCTACAGAAGATAATATTTGATACGCTTTATACTAACGAATTCTTAATTAGAGTTCACTCTAGAGCCCTTTCTATACCCTCAGAACGTAATACCATATGATAAGGACATTAAGCAAGTGATAACTAAACTAGAGCTCATGTCGAGACCTTGGAAGGCAAGTAGGATAAGCTGGCATCAGATTTAGAAAGAAAGTCATAAAAGGACTACGCTCTAGATCTATCATAGGATGGAACCGACTTAGAGATACAGTGAATTGGGACTCTAGAACTAGTAGTGTTTGAATGACAGACTTAGATAAATAGACTCTGGTTACAATTAAGCATTGATAGCATCAGATCAATTATATTTAGATAAATGAGCACTAGGATGTGACTCGGAGATACTAAACATTGAGTGGGGTTTACTAACTACTTAATAGGTAACCAAGGAGGTCCTTCAAAGCAACACCAAAGAGAGTGATAGGAGATCAGGAAGAATATTCTAGAGAGAAGCGACGATGAAAACGCATCATCTTTGATAGGAAAGATTTGATGAAGAGGATGTGTCACCATAAGGACACGTCATCACTGGGGATTAGGACGGACTTAGCATGAGAAGAGGTCAAAGGAACATCAAAAGTAGTAATAGTTTCCTTTTTATATTTTATTCCTTGAGTTTCAGGGCTTTGTAATCATTTTAATATAGTATCCAGTGTGCAGTTGGATAGGAGAGGAACCTCTTGACTCC
>Ga0153998_1000212_pt1 | contig 11782 bp, 10 predicted proteins | sample TSNC082MetaG_FD_104725 | JGI IMG/M metagenome (GOLD analysis project Ga0153998, IMG submission 104725) | Attine ant fungus gardens microbial communities from North Carolina, USA - TSNC082 MetaG | ecosystem: Host-associated > Fungi > Mycelium > Unclassified | place: USA: North Carolina, Lumber...
GTAGCTAGTGATGTACGGTAGAATACCTTACCTCAACAATAGTTTGAGCTCCTGGGCTACTCATTGCTCTAACTTAAGATGCCTGCTTTACTATACTGCAGTGTGACTGGGTGCCTCACCAAGCATGCCCCTTACAGAGCACAGCAACCTGACGTACAATATTTCTCACTGTGTCGCAGACCATTGTTGGAAGGGAGCAAAGCGACCTGATGAACAACACTATCTGCAGCTGTGCAGACCATTGTTGAAAGGGAGCAAAGTGACCTGATAGACAACACTACCTGCTGCTGCACAGACCATTGTAGGAAGAAAGCATAGCGGACTGACTTCAACACAAACTTAATAACACAGAATTAGTAGAGGGTTCAAGAAGGGCCAGAGGCCCTGATGAAAACCTCGTTAATTTAACAATAGCAACTACTGACCAATTTTTAGCTCTAAGCTTTTATCAACATTGCAAGTTAGGTGAATTTGAGAGCATGTGTATTGTTTCAATGGCTTGGATAAACTAGTCCTTGATTTCAACATCTTCATTTTGATACAACATATTGTACAGTTATTAGATCAAAGGAAGCAGCCTAGATGACCCATCAACAAAAGCTTGGGCAATCAATAGATAGAGGGGAACAGCCTATATGGGACCCTCTCAGCCCAGTCTTCCCATTCTTTTCCGGCCACCAGATACAACGCCTTGTCCTCTTTTGACATACGTCTCAGTAGTCCAACCATCATAGTTGCAACTAATCCACAAAAAAATCCTAGGAATATTTTAATCACTTTAATATTCAGCACACCATTCTCCCTCAACCAAGAGCCCTGAGATACATTTAATGGTAATAATCTTTGCTGTCAGTATAAACTTACTTCAGATGCATGCAAAAGCAACATCCCACTGATGACAAGAAGAATTCCAGTATATCCTGGATGGCGAACTATACCATAGGGTCCCGACGTGACAAGCATATGGTCCTTTCGAATGCTCATCTCAAAGGTAAACATTGTGCCCAATTGTCGATAACACTCAAGTCTTATGAGGCCTCCAAGAGTTACCATGAATGCTCCAATGATAGATAAGAGCGGGGTGCTGATGTGTTCCGCAGTCCCACCGGGAAGAATGAGATACGACAGCACCAAGCGGGAGTCAAATTGGTCAGGTATATGTAGAGCAACGATGACTGCTGTTTCAGCAAGAGCAATGCAAATGCAAATGCTCTCAAAAGGTAGATTAACAAATTAGTAGCTTCAACATCTTGATAGCTCACTTTAGTTAAGAGAAGCAAAGAACGCTGTCTGAAGAGGACTTCCAATACTGTTGACTCCGTTCCTTCGCCTTTGTCAGGGGGTAGATTAGGGGGCGTAAATGTGATCCAAAGGGCAGTCGTGGAGACGAGGATGTAAAAAATCTTGAAAAATAAATGCATGGCGAAGAAACGAGACGGCCGGTAAGTAGAACTCAGGGATTGTAATCAAGCTTCGAGGAACGTTTACAGGGAGAATCCATAATGAAAGCCAATAAGTAAGAATTTCCGGGGTATACGGGTCCAGATTTTGTTTCTTACATTCGAAACTGTCATTCCGAGGTGTCAACGCAACTGATGAAGTAACTATAATTGGCAAAATTCTTGTCAAATTTACAAAGCAACAGCCCATATCGCGTGTCCGACTACACCTCAGCTGATATCACATCAAAATAAGGGGGAGTTACCAGGAAAGTATCACAAGGCAAGGAACATGATGCGAACTTTACCACAAGGATTGATAAGTCTGTTGAAAAAATACTGCTATCATTCCACCTTACTAAATAGGTAACATATAACCCAAGCTTGTATAAAAAGTTCACTGTTGTTGATGATGTTCAAGACCCGGGGATGAGTTTGCCAATTGATATTGAGGGTAAGATGGACTGATAGTCCTTTATATAGTGTGATTAAATTTTCCAGCTGAGTATTCTGTCTCAATTCCCAAGATGCGATGAGCCTGTTTAACTGAACGCACATACAGCATTAAACAAGCAGACAACAACTTGGGGGCGTCTTGGTGAACAAATCTTATTTTCTGAACTTATTGTTTACTGATTTTTACTTATCGTAAACAATGTAAATGCTTACCCGTTGGTAGACAGTGCCTCGCAAATACAGTATCCCGTGTGAACTTTCCGAGGCACTCCATATGAAAAGATTATTTCCCACGCGGTGCTCGATCGCAGTCCGAAGTAGCATACGGAGTAGGCACACTACATCAGCAAAACGACGTCTGTAGTACCTTATCTGAACGGCAAGAATAGCCTGGATGTAAAGACAATCATCCGAAACTCGTGTTTTGTCTGCTGCTATCACTGATATGCCGAAGTCAATATTGTCGTCAAACATCGATACAAAATATGGAAATTGCACATGACCCCTCGTCTTACGGTACATGGAATCTGATATTGATAACCAAATGATCAATGAGACACATGTGGAAACCCACGAATGTGTGAATAGATGAAAAATGGCCTGATGGGTTCACTACAGATAAGTTAAATGTACAGTTGATTAGACAAAATGTGGTACCGCTCTCTGGGACTATCTACTGAAGGATTGGGGCAGTGGTGGAAAAGAGGTCAATCAGGTTTTCAATGTTTTTATCTGAATTTCCCAATTTTTCAACAGCATTTTGACATTCAAATTTGTGCAGTGACAGATACATGGAGCTCTGATAGCCTCCATTGCACTACAAGCATGTACACACCTCTTTTTCATACTTAGAAGGTTTATCCTGTAAACCTAGCATCCAGTCACTTTATCTGGATTCTGGGTTCATATACTTTGTGGGAATTAGAATTTCTTGTCAAATTATCACCCCCCTAAACCATGTGACAAGGTTTTCATCCAGGCCTCTGGCCTGGCTTGTTAAGGTTGTGTTGAAGTCAGTCCACTATGCTCCCTTCCTACAACAGTTTGTGGAATAGCAGATAGTGTTGTCTGGAAGGTCACTATGCTCCCTTCCTCCAACAGTCTGATATTCTGACTTATTTCTCTCAAATCATAAGAAAAATCAATCTCAAGTCCATTGTCACATACATATACAATCTATAATATAATGCTATTAAATACTTCTTTATATACCACATTAAGTGTCCTTCTACTCTCTTGGCTTCACTCTGGAAGAAGTGACAAAACATGAAATAAGAGAATAACACCCATAGGGAATAACACCCCAAGCAAAGCAACTTGATAAGAGAGTGGCCCAGACAGGAATTGAACCTGTGACCTTAGATAACTAGCCCATATGCTCTACCACTGAGCCACCAAACCATTGTTAGCCCACAATATGCTCTAGGATAAGCCCCAACCCTTTGCACCTGAGGAAGTCAGTAGTCTAACAAGGTATTCAAAGCATGTAAGGCTCTTAGCTGCAATGACTTAAACCTACTCCAAGTCCAAGTTGACAAGGAGAACTTGTTGGAGTTCTTTGATTTATTGTACACTACTTATACAACTACTACATGGTCTGTGCACTACTTTCCCACAATCATCATGTGACCTCATTATATGACATTGTCATGTGATACTTTCCCATACTCCTTCCTTGTATCACAAATAGTTACTTACTTATTTGTGATTGAGCTTTGGTACTTTGAAGAGTTCAAAAATGCAAAGTTTAGACAGTGACAAAAGAAGTTGTTAAGTCTGAGGTCTAATTCTCAGACAGAGAGTCCTTATATATAGAATTGTAATAGTCTATGCACTAGTACAGATATCACAAATGGTCACTTACTTAATTTGTATAAGTATCAAGCACTCTACACTTACCTGATCTTCCACTAACATACTATATGAGGTTTTTATCTGGGCCTCCGGCCCATCTAGAACCCTCTACTAATTCTGTGTTATTAAATTTGTGCTGAAGTCAGTCCACTATGCTTTCTTCCTACAATAGTCTGTGTGACAGTAAGTAGTATTGTCTATCAGGTCGCTTTGCTCCCTTCCAACAATGGTCTGTGCAGCTGCAGATAGTATTGTCCATCAGGTCACTTTGCTCCCTTCCAACAATGGTCTATGACACAGTGAGCAATATTGTATGTCAGATCACTATGCTCCCTTCCTACACTGGTAGTTTGCACTGTTGTAAGTCAGGTCACTCTGCTCCCTTCCTACAACAGTAAGGCCACAGTCAGCTTGCTTTGCTCACTGCCTATTCCAATTTTTCCCAATTTATTTGAATTTTATGGAATTTTTCAAGAGAGTGTATGAAGAAAGCTGCTTGGTCAGTTCTGAGTTAGCTGCCATCATCCCACATTTGGTCTCATGTACATAGTAGATCCTTTTCCAGATTATGTCCTCACAAACCCTCAATCATCTATGCACTTTTGATGGTCATAATCTTGCTGATTGGAATGCTACTGCATACTACATCATCAATGCTATAGGCTACTATATGGTGCTTGGTGCTCAGCCTTCCCCAACCTTTGATGAGAAAGGAAATGAAACTGAAGATAACAAACTGATCTACCCTGAGCTTCTCTAAGCCATGATGCTCCTCTCAAAGCTACCAGCCCAAATGAAGGAGATTGCAAGAAATTATAATCACAAAACAGCCAATGCTACCTTACTCACTTTTTTGGCTATAAGAGATAATGCCATAATAAGCTGACAACAATGCTCATTGCAGTAAATGTGAATGGCAGCATAGGTAGCAGTTGTACCCTCATGTGTATATTGCACAACCTGCTAATCCACTATCCTACCCAGCCTCAGCTCATGTACCTGGTTGTCAGTGCCAAACATGCCTAGGTTACTCCCAAAAATTTGAAATTTCGCTAATGTCTTGAATGCTCACCTCCTTTCCCCAGTATTACAAACTTTATTCAGCCATATCTCTATCAATTCTTTGACACTTTTCACAGTCTCAATAACAATGGAAAGCCCTTGCAAAGACCTTTCAATTGATACCAGTCACGTCTTGAGGAAATTTATATTGGCCAAGATATTAAGCAGATCAACTGGTAACTACCATGTTACCGTTTATTAAATCGCTAATATCTCAGAAACTGCTGTGATCGATGCTTCGGTTCTAGGCTCAGCAAAAGCTTTCTTTATAATGCTCAGAATGAGTCTAAAATGACCTCAAGAAGATTAATATTAGTGGAGATATGAAGGCCTGAATGTTTGTACATGAACTTCATTAATTATCCATAGATAGTCATCTGTCCTTTTCTTAGAACAAAGGACAGCCTCCATAGGAAGGTCGGGAAACATATCATGGAGACGAAGAAGGCTCTCATACTCTGGGTGAGCAGAGGCCAGAGCAAACCTTGGAGTGGACTGGGGGTTTCCACTACGAGCCATATGGTTAGGTTATCACTATTTCTAGCACAAAGGCACTACTATATATAGAACAATAGATAGTAGCATGTAATGATCTGTCCTAGTGTACAGACCATCACAATTCTATATTTAAGGACTCATAGTCTGAGGATTAGACCTCAGACTTAACAATATCTTTTGTCACTTGTCTAACTTTGCATTTTTAAACTCATTAAAGTATCAAAGCACCCATCACAAATAGTAAGTGACCGTTTGTTAAGTCTACTGTTTTCTGTCCCCCTTGTTTCTGCAAAGAACTTGGGGGTTGTGTTTATTCCAGATGAGGGTCCTGGGGGCTATGAGGGTTTTTCTGTTTCTGTAAAAGGACAGAAGACTTACCGAGGGCTCAGAGTAGGTTTCTGTCAAGGACCTATCTCTATAGTAGACTGGACCCTAAGCATAAAGAGGAAGGTCTGTCTCTCAGAATAATGGGATCAGGCTAGCTTGTGCATCACAGCTGGTCCTGAAAGACTTCAGATTTGTGTAAAAATTTCTAAAAAACCCTTGCAGGTGGCTGGAACCACTCTGAGAACCCCTATTCCTCCTCCAGAAGCCAGTGAGAGAGACTGGATATGATGTCAACTCTCCCCCCTCAAGACAGGACTTATCATTGATGTTGGAAGGACACTTTTAGAGTAGTATAGTGTAGTTTCTACCCACACACTTCATCTGCTGAAATAGAGATGTTGTGCTCACTTTTGCCCCAAACCATGCCCACCATTAGAAACATCAAAGACTTTTGCTGAATGCCTCTTGCTGAAATAGGAGAGTGCACCAAACAAGTCATTGCTGGAGAGAATACAAATAAAATCCACTCCATCTACAAAAATCCTACAACAAAAAGCTTGTTAAAGCAGACCTCTGCTAGCACAAAGCAGATAACTTCTATTTCACATCCTATCCCCCAGAATTACATTTTCAAAAAAACCCAGCAGTTATTATATATAAAGGAGTACAAAGAACTCCTGAAACCCACCTTGGATTACATATCACCATTTTACCAAGATGAGTGAAAACAAAACCTGGGTAGAGGATTTACAGTATGACTCTCTGTAGAAATGGTTCAATAGACTATATGATGTAATTATAAGAGCTAGAAGAAGTTGGTTGCAAACTCATAGCTTAAAAAGTAGAGAATAAATAAAAGATGCTTGTAAACATCTCAAGAATGTAGATTTTTCCAAACCAGCTAGTAGAGTACCAGAAATCTGTGAAGCTCTCCTAGAGCTCAACACTACACTCCCATAGACATAATATGATTGGGATGGTACTCAGTGTAACACAATGGTATTAAGAGGCTAAAATTAGACATTTTTATCCTTTTACCCCCTTGAAAACTATACTTAAGAACTGTAAAATACAAAAAAGTCAACAAACACCAATAATCACTGCTACTATACTTTGCTATATATGATAAGGTGCAGGGTTGGATGTTAGTTCCTAAGGCGACCATACCTAGGAACTCACCAAGTAATACAAATAAAGAAATGACAATGAGGGAGATAAGAAGAAATTAACAAGTGCTCTGGGTCAACAAAAGACCTAGCAAAAAAGAAGAACTTTGTTCAAAGTTCATATTAACAAAAGTTATCCCTGATAAAGCAGTGAAATATGCTTATCACTTATAACAAATTCATGGGACAACTATCTTAAAACTATCAATAAAAAGCATATAAGGTCTTACAAGGACCAGGGCACAATATTTGGTACAGAGGCAAAAGGAGAGAAAGTGGAAGAGAGAAGAACCTAGATATAGTGGAAAATAGATAAGATTCAGAAAAAGGAAGGACTTGTGATATTGCCAAAAAATAAAGCACTGAAAAAGGCTTTAAACAAATCACTGGAAAGTTACAAAAAACCTGGTAATAAGGACAAATGTCCTTAGAAGAACCTCTTCCCAGAAATCATCTCTACCAGGTTCAAGCAAAATAAATCAGTCGTTTAAAGCATGACTAATGAAATCATTGGAGGAATAAAATAATGACCTAGACTCTTCCTCCTGAGGTTATCAATATAAAACAGTATGTCAATTGAGGAAATCTTTGATCCTGTTCCCCCAAGTGGGAAGGGAAAGAGGACTCCCAAATTGGATTTACCTTGAGATTGTAGAGTATAATGTTTATGATCTATAGTCAGAGGAAAGTGTACCCTCTATTAGCCTGCAAAGTCAGAAGTAGTACTGGAATCTTGTAACATGCAACAAGACTACCTCTCTTATAAATATTCTAGTTATACTTTGGGTATACAACACAAAAGTACAGACTGAGGCTTTAGTTGATTTGGGAGCTACTATGAACTTTGTCAACAGAGTCGTCATAGAAAATAATAACCTAGAAACATATAAACTAGCAAATCTATATTGTGTAATCAATGTGGATAAGCACTTCTAACAAGGCAGGACAAATAACAGAATATGTCAGAGCTTATGTAGAAATTGAATCTCACAAGACGATCCAATACCTCTTTGTCACCAACCTAGAGAATAAGGAGATGATGATTGGTTACTCATACTTATATAAGCATAATCCAAATATCAATTGGTAAGAAAGACCAATAGGAGTTCACTAGGTACCCAGATACATGTGCTAGTAAAGTCCGTAAAATACAAGATGTAGAAGTAGAAGCTAATAAGCTTCACCTCAAAATAGATGTTAGTAGATTCCTCTCATTAGATAATATAGGAGATGAGAACCCCAACAACCACATTCTTAGCTGGGCAGACACGACTGACCCAGGCAGTCATCAACAAGTGATGATGATTACAACTATACTCAACAATCAAGACTAGTATAGGGACTCAGATTGTGAAGACACAAAGACCTGGAAGGCTCACATACCAGAATGGTTACATGAGTATGGGAATGTGTTTTCAAAGCATAAATCAGAGAGAATACCATTACAGAAACCATATGACTATGCTATTGACTTCATAAAAGATGCAAAGTTTCCCAAGCCAGCAAAGGTCTATCCACTATCTCTAGCAGAAAGGGACTCTCTTGATACATGAATCAATGAGGAACTCAGAAAAGGTTACATCTGTCCATCTACTAGCCCAATAGTAGCTCCATTCTTCTTTGTAAAAAAACACGATGGAGGCTTACGACCTGTCATGGACTATAGAGCCCTTAATGCAATTACCATCAAAAATTGCTATCCAATCCCTAGAATAGCTGACTTGATTGAATCACTCAGCAAAGCCTCAATCTTTACCAAAATTGACTTGAGATAGGGATACAACAATGTTCACATCAGAGAAGGGGATGAATGGAAAACGGTGTTTATCACAAGATAAGGCCTCTTTGAGGCAACTGTTATGTATTTTGGGTTCTCTAATGCACCAGCGACATTCCAAAGTATGATGAATGATATACTTGGAGATTTGATTTGCATTAGACTAGTAATAGTGTACTTAGATGACATTTTAATATTTGGGACATGTTTAAAGGAACATAGGCGACTGGTCAAAGAAGTGCTGAAAAGACTTCAATTTAATGACCTTTATGCTAAAGCAGGGAAATGTTTCTTTGAGCAAAGTAGCATCAAATATTTGGGCATAATCATATCAGAAAATAAAGTACAGATAGATGAAGAGAAACTTTCAGGAGTTCTAGAGTGACCAGTACCAACAAAAGTCAAGCAAGTACAAGCATTCTTAGGCTTTGCAAATTTCTATTGTAGGTTCATTGAGAACTTTGCCAAGATGTCAAAGCCACTCTTCGACTTGACCAAAAAGGACTGTACCTGGAATTGGGGTATTGAGCAACAAAATGCTTTTGAGGTGCTGAAAAAGGCCTTTACCATAGCTCTAATCCTGAGAATACCAAATGATGAAGATCCCTTTAAGTTATCTACTGATGCTAGTGACTTTGCAACAGGTGCAGTCTTATCACAAAAAGATATGCAAATTAACCTGTGGCACCCAGTGGCTTTCTTTCTAAGTTGTTAGATGTCCACAAAAGAAACTATAAAATCTATGACAAAGAGCTACTTGGAGTAATTTGGGGACTAGAGGAATACAGACATCATTTGGAAGGACATCCACATAAAATTGAGATTTGGTCAGATCATCAGAACCTTACATTTTTTAGGACAGCTAAAAAGCTGACCAGGAGGCAAGCAAGATGGGCATTATTCATGACTTGTTTTGACTTTGTACTCTATCATAAACTGGGAAAGACGATGTAGGCGAAAGACCCCTTGTCCAGATGAGCAGATCATGAGATGGGAATAGACCTTGACAATACGAACCAGCTGTTGCTAAAGCCTGAGTTCTTTGCTATCAATGCATTAGAGGCTACTTATGAATTGCCAATAAATGACGAGATAATCCTAAAGGAGGTCAAAGCTGCACTCTTATTGGATGAAGTCACCAAAGACTATAAGTCTGGTCTCAGAGAATTTGAAAAATCCTTGCAAGACTGAAACTATAAGAATGGACTACACCTGTACAGAGGGAAAATATATATCTCTCATAGCGTGGACGATACTTTGCAACAACAGATCATTCAGATGCACCACAATTTGCTATCCACTGGACACCTAGGTCGATGAAAGACCTATAAGCTGGTCTCCAGATATTACTGGTGGCCTGGGATGACTACATTTGTCAAGAAATACATTACAGGTTGTGATATGTGTCAGCAGATGAAAAATTACCCACAGCAACCTTTTGGACCACTCATGCCTAACAAGGTGCCTAATGGTAAAAGGAGCAAAAGGGAAGTTAGCTGTGACTAGCAAGTAGAAAGGGGCAGTGACAGTTCCCAATTGTGTGCTAAAGGGTTTGTGGGGAGAAGGAGGAAGTGGGGGTATCAGAAAGAAATTAAAATAAGTAGCACAGCTTATCTGTAATATAAAAATAGATGAAATGATTGGGAGCTCAATCTAGATCTACCTTGCATGGTATCCCTAAGGTGTTCACCTTTATACACTGTAACAAGCTCACTAGTAGAATAGTCAGTAAACTACTCATGGGCCTTACCACACTCAATCAAGCCCTCATCTGCACCCCACACCAAACCTTATGGGTGTGATACGACCTGAGTTGATGATTAGCTAGGCTTTTCAGGCCTGCTATTCCATAGAAGGTTGCCTGAGCAACTACTACATCTTGTCTCAAGAAAGAGTAGGATATAGGGTGGGAAACATTCACCAACTCAACCTCTCACCAAGATTACCCCTTACACACTCAAGAGAATTGCATTTACAACCTCAAGAGCTTTTGAGATAAAGGCAAGGGCCAAGGAGGCTCCCCTATCAATCTCCACTCTGAGAAATATATTAGAATATTACAAATGTTAGAGACTCAATTAAAAAGAAATAGAAAAAGAAACTCTCCATTCTACCACTCTCCCTTGTGTCTCTCCTCTATGACACCACCATATGGCCATGACAGCTGTCACCTTCCTGTCCTCCATACCTCCCAGACATGACCATGTGATCCTGCTCCATCTCTATACTTTACTCCTGCCCATCGTTTCCCGAACCCTGAACCAGCTTCCTTCTACTCCAAATACAGTCTAGAAACACATGATAGTGTGTCCTAGCATCAGCAATATGAGCATTGTCTGGCAGCGCATCCGTTTCTTGACTGAGTCCAGCAGTAATAGGATTACTAGTCACTGATAGACTTTTGATCTGCTGCCTTGGTGTCATATTAGTCTAAGTCTGCTCTAGATTGAAATTATCTCTCATTCCAAAGATATCTCTGAGCCTCTGATTTCTAGAGCTTCAATATTGATAGTCTGTATCTGGGAAACCTGATGCTAGCTCATTAGTCTTGCCTCCCAAGGTATATGCTATTCTAGCATGTGGCAGCTTAGCAACTGCCTGATAGAAGTACCCAATCTTAGGTCTAGATTATGTCTGGGGCTTGTAGAAGGTCTCTAGAGTGGGTTCCAATAGTAAAAGCCAGGGGTATAATTTGTATTCTATGTTACATTTCTGTAGAAAATTCTCTAGTGGCATAACACCATCACCTCTCCTCGAACCTTTAGCACACAATTGGGAGCTAGTACTACATCTTATTGTTTGTCCCAGTGTGCAATTCCCTTTTGCACCCTTTTAGTAGCACAACAGTAGTATGAAGACAAAGAATAAGATGTTATTTCTAGATCTCAACTGACTAGTATTTATACTACTTGAGAAGTATATCATATGTTTGAGAGTAAACAAGGAAAATTAATAAGTCACTACTTGTGAATGTTCTGGAGTGTTCTGTGGGAAGGTAAAGCAAGTTCAAAGGGAGAAAGTTATATATATGAATAGTCAGAGAGTATCACAAATGGTCACTTACTAATTGTGATGGGTGTTTTGATACTTTAAAGAGTTCAAAAATGCAAAGTTAGACAAGTGACAAAAGATGTTGTTAAGTCTGAGGTCTAATCCTCAGACTATGAGTCCTTATATACAGGAAAGTGATGGTCTGTGCACTA
>Ga0153998_1000213_pt1 | contig 11744 bp, 16 predicted proteins | sample TSNC082MetaG_FD_104725 | JGI IMG/M metagenome (GOLD analysis project Ga0153998, IMG submission 104725) | Attine ant fungus gardens microbial communities from North Carolina, USA - TSNC082 MetaG | ecosystem: Host-associated > Fungi > Mycelium > Unclassified | place: USA: North Carolina, Lumber...
TAAAGTCAAAGGGATCGTCTCTAGTAATGCAATAGAATTAGAACTACCTAAATCTATTAAAATACACCCTGTAGTTAATGTAAGTAGAGTACGACTTTACAAACCACAGGTAGAGGGACAGAAGAAGACACCTTCGAAGCCAGTTATCATCGAAGGAGAAGAAGAGTTCGAGGTGGAAAAAATCTTGAATAAACGAGTAGTGTGGGGAAAAGAGAAGTTCTTGGTACGATGGAAGGGGTATACAGCAGAAGAAGACACATGGGAAAGTAGGGAAAACTTAGGAAATGCGAAAGAGTTGGTAGAAGAGTTTGAGAGAGAGTACGGAGAAGAGGCAGAAGAACTTAGACGACAGGAGCTGGAAGAAGAAGAGAAGGAATTTAGTCGAGAATTACCAAGAGAATTTACGGCTAAACTATTATATGGATGGGGGAGAAAAAGATATGAAAGGGAAAGAGAGAAGAGATGGGACGAGAATTGGAATCGATGGAAAAATTCCTTAGGACGAGGAATCTTGAAGGGGGGCCATGTTATGAGAGCCCTAAGAAGAAAAAAGTTTCCCATGCATTCAAACACTTGATCGCAAATATCAAGTCATATAATGAAGACAAGATATAAATAGCATGGGAACTTAAGTAATCATATCACGTGACGAGGTCATGTGATTGTAGAACATTCTAGAAGGACATGTGATCATGGACTAGTAGTGTACAGCCACTTGTAAAAGTAGTATAAGTAGGTGGTCCAATCCAACGGAGAACTCCATCAAGTTCTTCCTAAATACTCACCTCGAGTGGTCCCTAAGTCATCAAGACCCTGTGATAACACTACTAGAAGGAGCACAGAACAAATTTGAGATCTGGAGTGATCATAAAAATTTGGAATATTTTATAAGTAGCCAAAAGTTAAATTATAAACAAGTACAATAAGCTCTATATTTGTCCAGATTTGATTTTATGCTCAAATATGTGCTGGGATCTAGCATGGGGAAAGCTGACAGTTTAAGTAGATGACCAGACTGGCAAAAGGGGATAAAAAGAGATAATGAGGATAGAACAATGTTAAAGAAAGAATAGCTAGAGGTTAAAGCAACGCAAGTAACAGAAGTAATAATAGATGCAGTGGATCTATTAGAAAAGATAAGAGGATCAGAGGCAAAAGATGATGAAGTCATCAAAGCAGTGGAAGAGATGAAATGGGCAGAAGAAAAGATGTTGAGAGATAAAGAATGGAGAGAGGAAAATGGACTTTGTAAGGGGACATCTAGGGTAACGCTTAGTAAGTTCTGAGGGTCTGATCTATTAATGGCCCAGCGACAGATCGTGTATCACGTTCCCATCGTTCCTGACTTCTCCTGTCTGTGTCATGCAGTGCGATACCTATTAATACTTGTTCTAGAACATTCTGTGATTATAGATCGGTTGCCATGGTAGTGTGTGCCTGACTATCTAGTGTAGTATATATACTAGTAAGTGTATATAGATATATTCCCACTTGAATCTCAAACTAGCTTCCGGGACTCTCCATCAGCTTAAGGGTGATCGCCTCTGAGTGGTTCCCTAACAGACTTATGCTAAGAGATGGAAAAGTATATGTTCCTAAAGACAAGAAATTGAGAGCAGAAGTTATCTAGCTATATCATGACATGCTAGTAGGAGGGCATAGAGAACAGTAGAAGACAACAGGGTTGGTAATGAGGAATTTCTGGTGGCCTGGGGTCACTAAGGAAGTTAAAAAGTACATAGAAGGATGTGACATGTGCCAAAGAAACAAAAACCACACAGAGGCACCCATAGGAAAACTCATGCCAAACGCAGTACCAGAAAAACTCTGGACATATATATTAGCAGATTTCATTACAAAACTACTATTAGCATAGGGATATGATAGTATTTTAGTAGTATGTGATAGGATAACAAAAATGGCACACTTTGTGCTAACTATGGAAAAGACTTCGGTGGAAGGAGTGGCGAGATTATTCCAGGATAATATCTGGAAATGACATAAATTACCAGAAAGCATCATAACAGATAAGAGGGCACAATTCATAGCAGGAATGATAAGAGAATTAAATCAAATGTTGAAAATAGATACAAAGTTGTCAACAGCATACCACCTACAAATAGATGGTCAAACAGAAAGAATGAATCAGGACCTAGAACAGTACCTGAGGATATTTATTGATTATCAACAAGAACAGTGGCCAGATTGGTTAGCAACAGCAGAGTTTGCATATAACAATAAGGTGCAGACTAGTACAAAAGTATTACTGTTCAGAGCAAATAATAGATAGGACCCACACATGGGATTCGAGATGAGGAAGAAGAGAAGATTTGAGAAAGCAGAAGAATTCGCAACGAGGATGAAGAAAGTATATGAGGAAGCAGAAGCAGTACTAAAGAAAAGCCAAGAAGAGATGAGAAAATACACTGATAGAAAAAGAAGCAAGGTAGAAGAATATAGAGTAGGAGACTAGGTGCTTTTGAGCACAAAAGATTTCAAATATCAAATGAAGGTGTAAGGGCAACTAGGGCACAAGACTCCAGGAGAATCCTCAGTTAATATTACAGTTTGCAATTATGATACAACTCACCTCCAGGAGAATCCTCAGGATGAGGCTCCTAAAGGGATGTTCTACACTATATACTGGGTTTGTATTCTAAGTGTCAGGGTCTCTGTGATCGGAGCTATACTAGTGTGTTTAAGTATTACTAAAGTAATACTTGAACAGGCTTAGGCTGCTCCAGAGTATCACTTTGCCATTTAGGGGTGGAGATAGAGCTATCCCCTTACAAAAGGGAAGATAATTGGAAAAACTGATGAAACAATTTGTGAGACTTTACCAAGTAAAAAGAATTATCTCGATAAATGCCATAGAGTTAGATTTGCCAAGCACAGTTAAAATACATCCAGTAGTAAATGTCAGCAGAGTATGTAGATATAAAGATCAAGTTGAAGACCAGAAAAAGGAACAACCAGCACTAGTTATAATCAAAGAAGAAGAAGAATACAAAGTGGAGAAAATACTAAACAAGAAAAAGTTCAGAGGAAAGGATCAATATTTGGTACAGTGGAAAGGATATACGGTGGAAAAAGACACCTGGGAACCAAGAGAGAACCTAGGAAATGCAGAGGATTTAGTTAGAGAATTCAAGGAAGAGTATAATGAAATTGGAAGGGTAAGAAAAAGAAAGAACAATAAAGAAGATAGGAAAGGGAAATTGCCAGGTAGGTATACAGCAAAAATGCTATACAGATGGGATAACAGGAGATTTGACAAAGAATAATGGAGACAATTAGAAAAAAATTGGAAAAAATGGAAGGGAAAAGAAAAAAAAAGACTAGAAAAGACTAATGAAGAAGAGAAAAAAGAAAAAATTGAAAAAGGAAGAATAGAGGAATAGAATAAAGAAGACGAGATGGGTAAGATAGGAGACATATATGATAAGTTGTAAGAAATTTTCAAGATGAAAATTCTTAAAAGAGGGGTACTGTCATAAGTTGCTTTGACTATGACCAAAGAATATAATACAGACTAGAATCAAACCCTGGACTGATAAGGACTTGTAGAATAAATAAGGACAAACAGTGCAGAAATGTATAAGTAGTATAGCTGAATAAAGTAAGGACTCTATCAAGTTCTCTTCTATCCCTAAAGAGTTACCTGAACTAAACCCTAGTCTAGATTCTTAAGTCAGTCACTGACACCCCACACCAATATTTGGAACATCATTAGACATAATCTGCTTGACAAGAGAAAGAGGCTCACTCTTGATATTTTCACTGCCAAACTCATCTTTGTAAACAACTATGTTAGAAAGATAGAGAGCAGCAATTACAGTAGAGACTATCATGACTTGATGATATCCTGTGACATAGTAAAATAGCTAGTGGTTGACTTGCAATACTTGTAAGGGTAACTAGGGCACAAGACTCCAGAAGAATCCTCAGTTAATATTACAGTTTGTAATTATGATATAACTCACCTCCAGAAGAATCCTCAGTTAATATTACAGTTTGTAATTATGATATAACTCACCTCCAGAAGAATTCTCAAAGATTAGGATGAGGCTCCTGAAGGGATCTTCTATATTATATACTAGGTTTACATTCTTTATGTCAGGGTCAGTGTAATTAGAGCTATACTAGTGTGTTTAAGTATTACTTTAGTAATACTTGAACAGGCTTAGGTCACTTCAGAGCATCATTATACAGTTCAGGGGTGGAAATAGAGCTGTCCCCTTACAATGCTCATGGTCTTAAGCCTAATCAGAATCAGAGTATGCTACAAGCAATTTGTTACTTAATCTATTATAGACAAGCCAATATCTGTGAGTAGCAAGCAAGTATTTACAGAGATGTAACCTAACTTGATAATGATTGTTAGAAGGGTTTGTCATCTGTTGAGCTAACTTAATAACTTGTCATATGACAGAAAATACCCATTTAATAATATAATTTCTTTTATATTTTATATTATTACTAATTTTTCGCTCCTAAACTTCTGTTGTCTACTCCTATAGGATCACGATGTAGACTAGTTAGTAGTACTCCTTCTATTCTGGACTTAGTATAAGTACTTCAGTAGTTACATTCTAGTTCCTTAGTTCATAGATTAAAGTCATTTAATATCCATCTTTACTCCTATCAATATATACCACTCCTCTCCTGAACTCCTGACAACAATTCTGTCCTCCTGAAATATGCAACTACACATGCAACAGCAGATTAAGGCACAGTGCACAAGCTGAGGCCAAGGTTGTTCCCCCACTTTTGTTGTCAACTCCCTTCCACTCCAGAGTAATTCTGCTCTACTCTGGATCACTCCGCTCCCGCCCCGCACATCCTTGACATAACTACAAAACCAATATCTGGTCTCAAGCCAATCATCAAGTATATTAGAGAACCAACTATGTAAGACTCTAGCCATGATGACTTAAGTCCACTCCAAGTCAGAGTTGACAAGAAGAACTCAATAGAGTTCCTATTTGATTTTGTACACTACTTATATATTTTACTACTGTGGCTGTGCAATATTCTTTTATAGTCCTTATGTTATTCCTGTCATGTGTCTTCCTTATCACATGTTGTGACTGTGACTGTGATGTGACCAATGTCACACTTTTGTGACTATGTGACTGTCACATGATGCTTTCCCATGCTCCACCTTAGTAATGATCTAACTAAATAAAAAAAAACAAAACAGAAAAAAAATAGAAAATAACTTAGCTATTTTGCCAAGTCATGACAAACTAGTTGTTGGTACTTTTGGCAAAATTTGGGATCATATTGCTTTTTATTTGGTTTAAAGCTAAACTCAGATGGCAGTGGAATATGAATAGAATTAGTCACAACATTAAAGTATGCCAGCACCTTCTCCAAATACTTACATTGATCAATAAATATCTTTTGATTTTTATAATCACAGCTTATATGGATGTCTAGGAACTCTGTGGTTTCACCAAGGTCACGACATTCCTATCTAGCCATAAATTTCTGCTTTAACTCATTAAGGAGCAGGGAATCATTATTAACATAAACAATTGCTATAACAAGTGCTCTAGTCTTTTTGTTATGATAATAGTATACACCAGCATTGGATTTGTATCTCTTAAATCCTAAGACAAGCATTGACTTAGTCATTGTATACTACCAGGATAAACCAGCTTACTTAAGGCTGTACAATGCTTTGTGTAAGGGAACAGCTCTATTTCCACCCCTAACCTGCACAGCGACATTCTGGAGCAGTCTAAGTCTGTTTAAGTATTACTAAGTAATACTTAAACACACTAGTATAGCTCTGATCACACTGATTCTGACACAAAGAATGTAAACCTAGTATATAATATAGAAGATCCCTTCAGGAGCCTCATCCAAATCTCTGAGGATTTTTCTAGAGGTAAGTTGTATCATAATCACAAACTGTAATATAACTGAGAATTCTCCTAGAGTCTTGTGCCCCAGTCATCCTTACACTTTGTGAAATTGCCAGACTTTGTTTTCTTTCCTAGATAGCCTAAAACCTTCTGGCTGCTTCATGTAGATTTTCTCATCCAGATCACTATATAAGTAGGCTATTTTGACATCAACATTTTGGATATCTAAATTCTCAAGTGCAGTAATAGTAAGAAGCAGTTGCATAGTTTCATAGTGAACAACTAGAGAATAATTCATTAAAGTCAATGTCTTCAACTTGAGAAAATCCTTTAGCAACAAAAACAAGATCGATAACAACCATCAGGCTTGATATTAAATACCCAGCAGTTCTTGACTACTTTTTTTCCCTTAGGAAGGTTTACAATTTTATAAACATCTCTGTCTTTGAGCAATTTCAGCTCCTCAAGACAGGACTTAAGCCATCTTTTCTTAGAGTCAGCTAGTAGTTTAGCGATATCTTCAAAGGTTTTTGGTTGAGAATGAGTCTCAGTTGCTCTGAGTGCTAAGAGAAAGTGAATATGCTCTGCTCCCCCTTTTCTTGCAAGATGTACCATATAGTTGGTAATAACTGTGGTAGCTGACCCATCTGCTAAAGATGAAGCATTCATTCTATTTCCTTCTATGTCAATTATGATAGATCATTGTCCTACCCAATCAACTTTATAGTGGATTCTATTTATATCAATAGTATTGTCCTATTGACTATATGAATAGTATACTTCTCCAATTGGAATAGTATTAGGCTACACTTGAATATGTCTGTGAGTATTCTTAAGCATTCTGTATACTATATCTAGGTTAGCTTCACCAGGATATTATCGCCACTCAGGATGCCTCAAGACATCTGTGGGATGGCAATCCTCTTCATATATATTGTCTTCTCTATGAGGGACTTTAGTCTCATGGGTTGATCTCAAGCTATATTTCAGAAGAGGAACATCTTCTCCTAGCTATGGATCATTACCTTGTTTTTGAGGTATTATAGTTGAAATCTGAGAAGGAGTATACTGTGAGAGACCAGTTTCAGGAGGGAGAGGGCTTAGAGAATGCATCTCAACATCTTCATCTTCAACATCTTCAACCTCTTCAATTTTTACTGAGGACTGTTTAGGTAGTGTCACTGGAGGAGAAGAAGATGAAGATTCTGAGTGAGTTGGCAAATTAGAAGAGATTAGAGGAGTAGAGGGCCTAGAATGTATAGGTGTTGGTGGAAAAGGTATTGGAGCAGGTTCATCTACACCAAAAGGTCCAGGTGCTGATAACTCTATCTCTGGGATTAGTCTACTAGGGGGCATTTGCTCCCTAGAATGAGAAGATGGGTATCTAGAGAAGTGCCCTTCATCAAAAATGACTTGGGTAGAGTAGAATATAATATTCTTTTGTGTGTGACAAATAAATCTATAGCCATTATTCTCATACCTGTAAGGGGATAGCTCTATCTCCACCCCTAAACTGCAAAGCGATACTCTGGAGTAGCCTAAGCCTGTTCAAGTATTACTAAAGTAATACTTAAACACACTAGTATAGCTCCGATCACAGAGACTCTGAATGCAGAACTAGTATATAGTGTAGAACATCCCTCCAAGAGCCTCATCCTAATCTCTGAGGATTCTCCTGGAGGTGAGTTGTATCATAACCACAGACTGTAATATAACTGAGGATTCTCCTGGAGTTTTGTGCCCAGTCGCCCTTACAGTAGATTAGGATCCTTAAAACAGAGCCTTGGACTATCCCAGTGGACAGCCACCAAATAGGTCACCCTTCCCTGTCATACCCAACCCTCCGGGAATTCTGCTCTCCAGATGTCGTTGCTTCCAGACACTCCCCAAGGTGTAGCTGACGCCTTAGGGTACCTGCAGCACCATCTCCACAAGCTAATGGAGAGGCAAAACGTCTCCAAAAACAACATCAACATTGCACTCGCAACCTTGACCACGCAGCTACAGCAGCTTACACAGCTAGTAGCTAATTCCCCCCCTCCGCCCGTAGCAAACACACCTCCTCTGCCTGTACTATCTCCTCTGGTGTCTCCGCCCCCCACTCTGACGGCGAGATGAACACATCCCAAGCTCTCCTGTCCTCCAGACTTCAGCAGAGAACGTCACAACAGCCGTGCGTTTTTAAACTCCTGCTCTCTCTACATCTGCCTAGCCCCAGAGCAATTCCACGATGAACAGGAGAAAATCCTCTGGGCTCTCACGTTTTTCAAAGGTGGTCGCACCTCCAAATGGTCCGAGAACATGTTCCGTCAGGAAGCAGACACCGGCGTCTTTCCTATCCAAACCTAGAGGGACTTTGAACAACAGTTCTGGATCCACTTCTTCCCTGTCAACATGGAAGCGGATGCAATCAATGCTCTAGAAGGAGCCTCCTACCACCAAAGAGGTCGGATGGTGGACAATTATCTAGATAACTTCCAAGCCCTGGTCTCCGACACAGGATACATGGATCCCTGAACACTTGTGGTGAAATTTCAACGAGGTCTCAGGTTGGGCATTCAGAACCAGATCGCCACCATGCCGTACAAACAACTCGCTGACACCAACCCCGATGTGTAGTACAGAGCAGCTCGGAGGATTGACCAAGTGCACCTCGCCAATGAGGCTTTCCAGTCCGTGTCACGCTCCGCCCCTTCTGCATCGTCTAAGACCATCTCTGCCTGACCCCCACCTTTGTCCATAGCAAGACTGCCCCCCGTTCTGCCCCTTCCGGTTGCCCTGAAACCTCTGCCACCCACTCCGTCTATGGGAGTCCCCATGGATGTCAACGCGACTAGAAAAACAAGGTCCTTGCCTCCACGAGGATGTTACTGATGCGGAGACATGAACCATGTAGTCCGAGACTACCCCCATCATATGGATGTTTGCCAACTCACTTCGGAGTAACGGGAGGAGTTGATTGAAGATTTGTTGGCATTGAAAGATGTAGTCCCGTCAGAGGAATCTGGTCCCCTGGAAGAGGAGGATTTTGCGTAACGTGGCCAGCGATAAGTGCGTCCCGGTCGCCAGTAAATAAGTTCACTGTATTGACTATAGAGGATCCCAATACAATTGACAGTAAACTAGTAGACGCACAGCCCCTTAACCCCCTAGCTGCTGCTCTGCTCTATAGACCCAAGTGGGAGAAGAGGCTGCCCAAGCTCTTCTCAATTATTGCCTTGGACGTACGAGGGACTTCCCTGCTCCTGCCAGTAGAGATTGGAACCACAGACACAAGCGAACTCCACTCCGTCAAGGCCCTTCTGGACTGCGGAGCAACTGGAAGCTTCATCGACAGAGATTTCATCCGCTCGAAAGGAATGAACACTTGAACTCTCTTATGTAACATCCCAGTCTTCAATGTCAATGGTTCCCCCAACGAGGCAGGACAGATTTCTGAAGTCGTGGACGTAGTTCTTCGCTACAAGACTCACTCCAAAAGAATGCTCCTGGCTGTCTCCGGACTTGGGAAGCAAAGTCTGATCCTAGGCTATGACTGGCTCAAGGACCACAATCCCAGAATTGACTGGGAAAAGGGAGAAGTCGAAATGACCCGTTGTCTACTCTGGTGTGAAGGAGGATGCGCCCTGCGGAAGGAACAGACCCGCCAGAAGAGGATTGAACTCCGAGCCCTCTGATTGTGTCACGACGGACCCACACCCCTCTTCCAAGAAGAACTAGAGCTTGAAGATATGCCTCCACCAATGTACTGCCCCGATTGGGAGCCCAGAGACCGACTGTTCCTTACACACATTCTCCTAGAACTCACTCAGGCCAATCTCTGAGCCACAGCTACAACCTCCCAGCATCTAGCAGAAGGAGCCAGGCACAGTAAAGAGACGCATGCTGCCACCGCTCCACTGCCTGCCTACGTCGCGGAGTTCCAATCCGTGTTCGCCAAGGAGGACTTTGACATACTGCCGGAGCACCACAAGTGGGACCACGCTATCGAACTGATCCCTGGAGCGGAGCCTAAGCCGTCAAAGGTCTATCCCCTGTCCCCATTGGAACAGGCTGAGTTGGATGCCTTCCTAGAGGAAAACCTGCGTACCAGATGAATCCGACCTTCCAAGTCCCCCATAGCGGCTCCTGTGTTCTTCATTAAAAAGAAAGATGGTTTGCTCTAGCTGGTCCAAGGCTATCGTGTGCTGAACGCCGTAACTGTCAAGAACAGGTACCCCCTCCCTCTCATCTCTGAACTCATCTCCCAACTCTGCAGAGCCAGGTACTTCACAAAACTTGATGTCCGATGGGGTTTCAATAACGTACGTATCAAGCCCGGAGATGAATGGAAGGCGGCCTTCCACACCAACTGCGGTCTCTTCGAGCCTCTCGTGATGTTCTTTGGAATGACCAACAGTCCCGCCACTGTAAGGGGACCCCTCACACATGACTCCGGAGCCTGTTGCCTTCCAACCTAATTTCATTGTGCAGCCCCTAGTTACCAAAGAATGGAATGTAAGGACATTTTAGTATATATATTGTAGATTATTCCCTTCAGGAGCCTCATCTAATTCTCTGAGGAATCTCCTGGAGGTGAGTTGTAACCCATTCTATAGCATAATTCAAACTGAGGAATCTCCTGGAGTGCTCTGCTCTGGTCGCCCTCACAGCCACCTTCCAAACAATGATGAATGACATCTTCAGAACTCTCATAACCAAAGGGATCGTAGTGGTGTACTTGGATAACATTCTGATCTTTATGAAGATGGAAGAGGAACATGAACGAGCAGTCTAGAGGGTCTTGGAAGTACTGACGGAGCACAAGTTATTCCTCTGCCCGGAGAAGTGTGAGTTCCATCGAAAGCAGATTGAGTACCTCGGACTGGTCATCTCGGAGAACAAGGTCAAAATGGACCCCGTGAAAGTTTCCGGAGTCCACGATTGGCCTACCCCAGAGAACCAGACTGATGTATAGGCTTTCATAGGCTTTGTTAACTTCTACTGTCGCTTCATCTGGGATGTCTCAACCATTGCCAGACTCCTCTTTGACCTCACTCATTCTGATAAGGTCTAGAACTGGGATGCCAAGGAACAGGAAGCTTTCGAACGTCTCAAAATAGTAGTAACCACCGCTCCGGTCCTAGTATCACCTCAGGACTCAGAACCATTCTGCATTGAGGCTGACAGCTCCGACTTCGCCTCCGGAGCCGTCCTCTCTCAGCAACTACCCGGAAAGAAGAAATGGCACCCGGTGGCCTTCTACAGCAAATCTCTGTCTCCGGTGGAACAGAATTATGAGATCCATGACAAGGAAATGCTCACTATCATCCATGCACTGGAAGAGTGGAGGCATTTCCTAGAAGAAGCCCGGCACCTGGTAGAGATCTAGACGGACCACAAGAACCTGGAGTACTTCATGACGGCTAAAAGACTTAACTGTCGCCAGGCTCGTTGGTCCCTGTACTTAGCCCACTTTGACTTTAAGTTGATCTACTGCCCAGGACATTCCATAAGGAAGCCAGATGCGTTATCGCGGAGACCAGACCGTGGCAACAGAGCTTCCGACAACGAAGACATGATCCTCCTACGACCAGAGCTCTTGGCAATTCAAGCTCTTGAAGGAGTTCAGCTGGAAGGACCGGAGAAGGACATTCTTAGAGAAATTTGTCAAGGGAACCAGAAGGGTGACCAGGAAGAACTGGTGGTAAAGGCAGCAAGGGAACTCCGGCAAGCATTGAGTAAGATGGTCTGCTCTTGTCATATTCCGGAAATATGATAATTATATAATTTATTTCTCCTAATTATTCTCCTAATATTAACAATAGTAGGATAGCGTAGTAGACTACTCTCCTCCTATTCCGGACTTCCTATAAGTACTGAGTAGTTACA
>Ga0153998_1000214_pt1 | contig 11715 bp, 18 predicted proteins | sample TSNC082MetaG_FD_104725 | JGI IMG/M metagenome (GOLD analysis project Ga0153998, IMG submission 104725) | Attine ant fungus gardens microbial communities from North Carolina, USA - TSNC082 MetaG | ecosystem: Host-associated > Fungi > Mycelium > Unclassified | place: USA: North Carolina, Lumber...
CTCATTCTTCCAGGGGTAGGTTATGCCGCTCAGATCATAGTTATCTGACGTCATCTCGTACCAGCTCTACTTACACAAACCAAGACTCATACCATATGTGCTGGCTACAGCTGGTATCTTCGGCCTTGACTACGTCCTTCGTTTCCTCAAAACTCGCATTGTAACAGCCACTATCCGCCCTCTCCCTGAGCTGGACCTCACAAGGATCGAGGTTTTGAATATCAATTCCGGCTGGCGTGCAGGTCAACACATGCGAGTACGGATCCTTACCAACGGTTTGGGGTGGTTCGGCTGGTCTGAGATGCATCCTTTCACTATCGCTTCAGTCAGTGCTTCGGATACTTTGATGGGTGGCAATATCCGTCGAAGGAATGGTGAAGAAGGTATGATATTGATGTGTAAGAGAACTGGGACATGGACGAAGAGGTTGTATGAGATGGCAAAAATGAGTGTTTATGTGGATGGGTTTCTTAGTCGTGAGGTCAAGTTCTGGATCGAGGGTCCATATGGTGCGTTGTTTGGCTGATTGCCATTATACACGAGATGTTGATCGATGTCACGCAGGTGGTCCCGGTCATACAAACCTTGCGAGTTTCTCTGCTGCTATGATTGTTGTAGGTGGTAGTGGCATCACGTTTGGTTTAAGTGTGATCAAGGACCTTGTCGACAAAGATTTAAAGGGGAAAAGTAGAGTTAAAGTGATCGAGTTCATCTGGACAGTTCCTGATGCTTGTAAGTCTGCCTTTCTATTGCCCTATGGTTAATACCCAATAAATACTACCCCTAGCTTCCGTTGTCCCCTTCATTCCAACATTTGCATCACTCATCAACCAATCTGTCTTCACTCCTCTCCGCATCTCGGTCCATTACACCCGTGCATCACACACTGTACCCAGTGTTCCTACCATCCCGGGACTTGCGTTTTCCCCAGGTCGTCCCCGTATCGGAAAAGTTATTGATTATGTGGTTTCCAAAGCATTATCTCTCGGCACTCGCTTTGACGTGTCAGATATCAATATGACCTATACCTTCAATGAGAACTCCATTAAAGGCAGTACAGGACAACCGCATTATGCTTGTCGGGGTTATGACGGTGTATTCTATGAAAAAAAGGCTATGCGAAAGTTGCATGTTGATGTTGATGCTGCATCTGAGTCGAGGGAGAAGGAAGATATTCAGGTTATAACGGGTGTTGTAGTTGGTGTTTGTGGACCTGTTGAACTTGCGAGGGATGTGATAGATGCTGTTGGAGGTGTGGATGGAGATAGAAGGAGTCGTGTTGGTGGAATCGAAGTACATGAAGAGTATGTCATTTTTCTTGTCATATCATCTAATTCTTAATTTTTTGTCCTTTCCAGGGTTTTTGGCTGATATTTATCTCACTGGCTCACCTACTAATTATAGAACATATTTCGTGTACATTTTAGCTACAGTTCAGATCTTATGTAATAATAGTATCTTAAGTATCATGTCTGTCATTCTGCTTGTACTCTGCTCGTTCTTCGCATGGAACCTGAGAAGCTCATACAATAATCCAATTTTCTGCAAGGAGTGGCATTGGAACATGTATGGCTGTAAATGACTACATTGCAGAACACTCAGATAATCTCATGTTCCTACAGGTGTGCTGTTAGCATCTTCCTTCTGCCTTGCTCATAAAAGTCTAAGGTGATGAGATGGTCATGCTGTGGCGAATACCCAATGAAGAGGTTATATATCTTATGTGAAGTGTCCATCTTCTATAAAGTGATATCTGACCTTGGGTATAGGGACTTTGTGAGCACATCATTTCATGGCCAGATGTTTGGTTTCATAGTAAACAAAAATGTTCCATACTCACTAGATGGTCTTTTTTCTGCTTGAAAATTGTATCTCTCAGATCCCAACGTTGACCAACTAGCTCCCTCATTCCAATCCTCAAGATGACAATTCGTTGCCTGCCCTTCCTGATACCATCAATTTGACAGAGGATGATAGACTGAGCTCTCTATCCTCAAGTTTTTTTGCTTCCGCGATATCCTCATCAAGACACTCAAATTCTATGATAGACCAATATGTTCAACAGCACAACTGTGAAACACTTCTCTCTCTCCTTGTTGAATCAGTACTTGCTATTCCATCCTCTGTTTCACCTATGTCTCTCCATTGAACATTCAAATAGTCTCCCACAGTATCGCCACTTGATCAAACAACTTTTGACCAAGAGGACTGGCAAGGTCAAGAAGCCTTAACAAACTTGATGGCACAGCAGTGAGGGATGAAGAGATGATTATTATCTTTTGTACAAACAAGAGCACTTTAAATACAAATATATAATAGGAGAAATACATATGAGACATGTCTGAGGAGAAACAAATGAAACATGACATATATCTCCTTGATCAGCTCCTACTCAATGTTAGTACCTGGCAGGATATCTCAATGTTGATCTTCAACACTCCCACTTGATGAGGTGCCCAAATAGATACCCAAGAGTTTGCAAAATGTGATAAAGGCTTTACAAGGCAAGGCCTTGATAAAGATATCTGCAAGCATATCTTTGGTGACTACATAATAGTGCTTGATGTCACTGTGTTTGATTGTAGCAACTTAGCCTAGATGACTTAATCACCCTCCAAGTCCAAGTTGACAAGGAGAACTCAATAGAGTTCTCATTTAATTCTGTACACTACTTATACAACTACTACATGGTCTGTACACTACTTTCCTACAGTCCTCATGTGACTCAGTCATGTGACATCACCTGACTGTGACCTGTGACACTTGTGACACTTGGTCATGTGATACTTTATCCTTGTATAGTAAGTCCAGAAAAGAAAAGAAAAGAAAATAAATATAAATAATAACTTAGCTGTTTTGTCAAGTCATGACACTACCCCCCTCTTAAGTTTCCTTATCCTGAGGATTTTTACAACTTGTAATAAGGGTCAACCATGTTGCCCATTTCCTCCTTATCTTCTTCTGTCTACTCTCTAATTTCTGGTTTCTTCTGCTTGATTTCTTCTTCCTCTTTGATTGTCTCCAAAATTTGTCTTCTTCTTCCACCTTTCCATTGCTTCCAATTCTGTTCTAACCTTCCCCAGTATTCTTCATCATACTTCTTGTCTGACCATCCAAATAATTTCTTTGCTGTAAATCTTCCTGGCAATTCTCCTCTTCTAAATGTTCCTTCTTCTCTTTCTTGTCAATTTACTTGCTCTATGTCCTATTGATATCCCCTCTCATATTTTTCTATTGCCTCTTTGGCATTTTCTAAGTTTTCTCTTCCTTCCCAAGTGTCAGATTCTGCTGTGAATCTCTTCCAGTGTCCTAGGTATTTGTCCTTGTCTCTTATTTATTGCTTGTTCAAGATCCTTTCTACTTTTCATTCTTCTTTCTCTTCAATTATTACTAGAGCTGGTTGCTCCTTCTTTTGTCCTTCTACTTGCCCTACATAGCGTCGTATTCTACTAATGTTAACTACTAGATGTATTTTTACTGTACTTGGCAATTCCAGTTCTACTACATTTGATGATACAATCTTCTTGATTTTGTAAGGACCAATAAACCTCCTTGTTAACTTCTCTGTCCTCCTTCTGACCATCTGATACTTCAGGTCTTTAGTACTCAACATTACTAAGTCTTCTACTTTATAGTCGTCAACCTCTCCTCTCTTTCTGTTTGCATATTTCTTTATCTCCTCTTGCACTTTACTCAGTACTGCTTTTGCTTCTTCCTGTATTTCTTTTATTTTCTCCACAAATTTCTCTGCTCCCTCGTATTTTCCTTTTGTTCTTCCCTCAAATCCCATTCTCAGATCCTGCCCGTAATTTGCCTTAAAGGGTATCATTTGAGTACTTGAGTGCACTTTATTATTATATGCTAATTCTGCCATTCCCAACCATTCAGGCCATTGCTCTTGCCTATGGTTGATAAACATTCTCAAGTACTATTCCAATTCTTGATTTACCCTCTCTATTTGACCATCTGTTTGAGAGTAGAACATCATTGATATCATGACTTGGCAAAATGGCTGAGTCATTATTTAATATTTCTTTTCTTTTCTTTTCTTTTCTTTATTACTAGGGTAGAGCATAGGAAAATATCATGTGACTGTCACAGAGTCACAAAAATGTGTGACAATAGTCATATAAATGGTCATGTCATGTCACATCACACACATGGTCACAGCATATGACAAAGAAGTCAGCTGATAGACATGAGGACTGTAAGAGATAAGACGCATAGCCACAATAGTAATTGTATATTATAAGAAAGCTAAACTCCAAGCCGAAATTAAGCTAACTGCTCTTTGCTCAGGGATTGACAAAGAGAACTTGATAGAGTTCCTATTGGATTTTCTACACTACTTATACAACTACTACATAATCTGTATACTACTTTCCCATGTCTATCATGTGACCCATCATGTGACATTATGTGATGTGATGTTGTGACTTTCTGTCATGTGACTATAACTATATGACACTTGTGACATAACACTTTCCCACACTCCCTTCTGTGTAGTAAGTCCAAGATAAAAGAAAAAGAAAAGAAAAGAAAAGAAATATAAATAATGATTTAGCCGTTTTGCCAAGTCATGATAGGTGATATCTAAGAGGATTTTGACAGTCTAATATACCCTTTCCTTAGCTGATCTTCCACAAAATTCTGGACTTCTTCTCTCTTGTCTTTAGATAGAGAGTAAATCTTTCTCTTTTGTGGTTTGAATGTCTCTTTGAGATCTATGATGTGGTCCCAAACTTTCCTCGTTGGCATCCTCTCTGACTTCACTTTCCCAAACATCTTCTTCTACTTTAGGAATTTTCTTGGGACCATTTCCTCAATTAGAAGGTGGTTCTCTTTATCATCTATTGCCCACCTGACAATTTTCTCTTCTTCTAGATTGCTACTCTCTTTTTGTTTTTCTTCTTTTCTTTCTCTTTTGATTTTACCCCACCATAAAAGGGTAAACATCTTATCATTTTAACTTCTCCAGTCTCCCAGTTTATCTCAGGGTTATGTACTGCCAGCTATAGCATTCCTAAGATTATCTCTGTTTTCCCCAAATTGCATATGTCTATCCTTATCCTTTCTATATGGTTTTTATAGTAAATTTTCACCTCTACCTGGTAAATGATTGCTTCTCTGCTATTATTTGTCCCATCTACATTCCTAACTACTATCAGTCTTTCTGATTTCTGCAGCTTGAACCCATGCCTAGCTGCTATCTTTCTGTCCATAAACATTCCTATGGCATTACTATCCAAGAGTGCTTTTACAGTTATCCCCTTATGCGTATTCAACTTTTCTACTCTAATATTCAACCACACCTCTCTCAACATCTTGAAGGTCCTCCTAACCTTCCTTTGGCTACTCCCCCCTCTTTTGCTGTGCCTTCTGGAACTCTTGTCCATGTGCCACCTTTTTCTCTTCTCTCTTTGAACATTTATACCACCTCTGCCTGTTTGAGATCACCCCCTGTCCTCTATTTTTCTCCACATAATATTCTTTTAGTCTGTACTTTTCACATTCCACATATGATACAATTATTTCCTCTATATACCATCTTAGCTCTAACAGGCATGCCTTATCTGGGATGCTCTCTCCACAGTACTCCTGTACCTTCCATTGTAGAATGTATACTGGACTCCTCCTCTACTCTACTTGCTGTGCTTCTCATGGTTTGGCCATATGAACCACTTCTCCTTTCTCAACTCTCCTCAGCTTCTTTTGCTATGCCTTTTGTGGCATTGTCACATGCACTGTCTTTTTTTCTACTTGCCTTTCCTTCATTCCCTTCCATAATGGGCACTCTCTACATTTGTGCTCCTCTTCCACATACTTGAAACACTCAACTCTTCTTGCTTCTTCTTGCCTTCTGATCTTCTTTTCTTTTACTCTACATTGTATCACCTTACTTGACAACACCTTGAATTTATTCTGGGGTATCATTACCTCTCTTCCTGCTTCCTTCTTATTCCTGCAATTTTGGGCTAAGTGCCCAAACTTCTTACAACTGAAATACAACTTCCTCTTCCTTCTTTCTAGTTCTTCTCTCAGTTTGGTGAGAGAGCATCTTTGTTTGAGCATATTACTCATCAAGTTATTATATTGGGTTAGACATTATGCTATGCCTCTAGGTATAGAGGTAATGTTGAGTCTTGCTATATAAACTACATCTACTGGGGCACAAGATCTTTACCTAGCCAGAGTCCTACTACCTTACTTACTACTGCCCTAATACTATAGTTAGACTATCACCTCACAAAGAGGATCCCTAATCTAGATAGCTCCTTAAGAGATAACTGTCACTTCTCTGCATATACCTAGTTACAATAGACCACAGCATGATTGTAAGATTGCTAAACTCCAAGCTGGAATAGAGCCAACTGCTCTTTGTTCAGCAATTGACAAAGAGAACTCAATAGAGTTCCCACTAGATTTGCTATACTATATACAGTTACTATTGTGGCTATGTACCTTGTCTCCCATAGTCCTCATGTTACTGATCAGCTGACCTCTTTGTCACATGCTGTGACTGTGACTTGTAACTCTGTGTGATACAACTATGATGTGACCATTACAAAGTCACAGAATGGTCACATGATGGGTCACATGATAGGCATGGGAAAGTAGTGCACAGACCATGTAGTAGTTATATAAGTAGTGTAGAAAATCCAACAGGAACTCTATCAAGTTCTCTTTGTCAATTGCTAAACAAAGAGCAGTTGGCTTTATTCCAGCTTGGAGTTTAGCTTTCTTACACTACCCTCCTCTTAAGTTTCCTTGTCCCAAGGAATTTTCCTACAATTCATAGTATGGGTCAACTATGTTGCCCATTTTGTTATCATCATCTTCTGTTCATTCTCTAACTTCTGATTTTTCTTCCTCAGTTTCTTCTTTCTTTGCAATTGTTTCTATTCTTTTTTTCCCCGACCATTTTCCTTTCTACCATCTCTAATTTCTCTCCAATCTTCCTCAATATTCTTGGTCATACCATTTGTCTAACCATCCAAATAATTTTCTTGCCATGAATCTCCCTGGTAATTCTCTCCTTCTGAACATTCCTTCCTTGCATTCTTGTCTTGCTACATCTTTCATGTCTCGCTGATATTCCTTCTTGAATTCTTTGATTGTTTTCTTTGCATTTTTTAAATTCTCTCTTCCTTCCTAAGTATCGGACTCTGCCATAAATCTCTTCTAATATACCAGGTACTTATCCTTCCCTCTTATTTGTCGCTTGTTTAATATCTTCTCTACCTCCCACTCTTCTTCTCTCTCAATTATAACTGGAGCTGGTTGCTCCTTCTTCTGCCCTTCTACTTGCTCTATATATCAATGTATTCTACTAACATTAACTACCAGATATACTTTTACTGTACTAGGCAATTCCAATTCTATTGCGTTTGATAATATGATCTTCTTAATCTTGTAAGAGCCAACAAACCTCTCTATCAATTTCTCTGTCCTTCTACTGACTATCTGATACTTCAGATCCTTAGTACTCAGTATCACTAAGTCTCCTACTTTGTAGTTGTCGACTTCTGCCCTCTTCTTATCTGTGTATTTCTTCATCTCTTCTTGCGCTTTACTTAGTATTGCTTTCACTTCCTCCTGTATCTCCTTCATTTTCTCAATGAATTTCTCTGCTCCCTTATACTTCCCCTTCTTTCTTCCCTCGAACCCCATCCTGGGATCTTGCCCATAGTTTGTCTTAAAAGGCAATGTCCAAGTACTCGAGTGCACTTTATTGTTGTATGCAAACTCTGCTGTTCCCAACCATTCTGGCCACTGCTCTTGCCTATGACCAATGAACATTCTTAAGTACTATTCTAACTCCTGATTTACCCTCTCTGTTTGTCTGTCTGTCTGAGGGTGGAACACTGTCGACAATTTACTCTTGATCTCCAATATCCCATTCAACTCTCACATTAACCCTGCTGCAAATTGTGGTCCCTGATCTGAGATAATGCTCTCGGGTAGACCATGTAGCTTCTATACATTATCCCTAAACAACCATGCTAATCCTTCTGCCAATGTTTTCTCTATAGTAGAAATGTAACATTTTAGTTAACCTATTGACCACTACCAAGATTGAGTCATATCCCTGAGCTAAAGGCAGCTTTGTGATAAAGTCTGCCAATATATGTATCCAAGGTTTTTTTGGAATAGAATTGGGCATTAGTTTGCCTGCTGGTTGCTCTGTGCAATTTTTATTTTGCTGGCAGGCATTGTATCTCTCTACATACCGCTTTACTTCTTTTGTAACTTCTGGTTACCAAAAATTTCTAGTAACCAATTCTACTGTTTTCCACTGTCCCCATGTCCTCTTACTGGCATATCATGATGTAGCCTAATTATTTCTGCCCTAAGCTTATTATCTTTTGGTACATAGACTTTTCCTTCTTTGTACATAATGCCCTCAACTTCTCTCCACTCCTCATCTCTTAACTTATCTCTTAACATTTTCACCCCTGCTCTTTTTATTTCTTCTACTGCTTTTATTACTTCATTATTCTTCACCTTTGATTTCCTTACTTCCTCTAGTAGATCTACCCCGTCTACTATTATCTCTACTGTTTCCATTCTTCTTACTTCTAACCACTCCAGTTTTACCAATGTCATATCCTTGTTATCTTTTTCTACACCTACTTCCTAGTCCAGTCTCCTGCTTAGACTGTCTGCTTTTTCCATCTTACTTTCCAGAACATGCTTTAGTATAAAATTAAATCTAGATAGGTATAGTGCCTATCTCGCTTGTCTTCAATTTAGTTTTTGCACTTTCATAAAATACTCAAGATTTTTGTGGTCTGTCCAGATCTCAAATTTAACTATTGTCCTTTCCAGAAAATGTCTCTATGCCTCTAAGTATCTGACTACTGCCAACATTTCTTTGTTATGAATTTTGTAGTTCCTTTCTGTATTGCTTAAAGACTTTGAAATAAAGGTGACTGGCCTCCACAAATTATCTGAGCACTTCATTGACAGTACTCCTCTAGTTGCATAGTTTGCTGCTTCCACCCTAAACTCTTTGTCTAAGTCTGGTGCTGCTAATACTGGTTTCTTTGTAAAGACTTCTTTTAACTTGTCAAATGTCTTCTGTTGGCTTTCCTTCTATACCCACTTTACCTCCTTTCTAGTGAGCATATTCATTGGCCTAGCTATTCAAGCAAAATCTTTGATAAATCTCCTATAGTAGTTTGCAAGGCCTAAAAATTCTCTAACATCTTTTACATTCTTTGGCTCTGGCCAACTCAATACTCCATCCACTTTTTCTTTCTCCATTTCTATCCCATTTGGTCCTATTACTACCCCCAGGAACCCGATTTTCTTTATCTTTCATACATGCTTCTCTGGCTTGACATACAAGTTGTTTTCCTCCAACCTCTTTAACACTTCTTCCACTATTTCATTGTGTCCCTCTTCTGTTTCTGTCCCCACCAATATATCATCTATGAACACTGTGACCTTTCCTTCATTTATCAAGTCCCTTAAGATTTTGTTCATCATTGCCTGGAATATGGCTGGTAAGTTTGTCATCCCAAAGAATATCACTGTTGGCTTGAAGGATCTTATATGTATCATGAATACTCTCTTTTACTCATTTCTCTCCTTTATCCTCATATTATTGAACCCCCACCTTAGATCTATTTTAGTGAATATTTTCTTACTCCCCATGTTGTTGATTAAGTCTGTGATCAATGGTAATAGATAGTTATTTTTCACTGTCTGGTCATTTAGGTTGTAGTAGTCCATCATCATCTGCTTGCTTCCATCCTTTTTGCCCACAAAGAAAACTGGTGATGTTTGAGGAGATTTAGATAGTCTGATATACCCCTTTTTTAATTGATCTTTTACAAAATTCTGGACTTCTTCTCTTTTGTTTTTAGATAAAGGATAAATCTTTTCTTTTTGCGGCTTGAACATCTCCTTGAGATCTATGGCATGATCCCAAACTTTCCTGGTTGGCATTCTCTCCAACTCTATCTTCCCAAACACTTTCTTCCACTTTAAAAATTTCTCATCTCTTTAATTTTTCTGTGGTCCTCTTTGATTTCTTTCTCTCTTCCCCAATCCTCTTTATTGTCTATTGCCCATCTGATGATCTTTTCTTCCTCTTGGGTTACTACCCTTTTTACTTTCTCTTTCTTCTGACTCCTTCCACCACACAAGGGTGGGCATCTCATCATTTTAACCTCTCCCATTTCCCAATTTATTTCCAGGTTGTGTGCTGCCAACCATAGCATCCCCAGAATTACTTCTGTTTTTCCTAAGTCACACATATCCATCCTCATTCTTTCTATATGGCCTTTGTAATACACATTGCATTCTACTTGGTGCATAATGGCCCCTCCACTATTATTTGTTCCATCCACATTTCTGACCATTATTGGTCTTTCTAATTTCTGCAGCTTGAACCCATGCCTTGCTGCCATCCTTTTGTCCATGAACATCCCTGTAGCACTACTATCCAAGAGTGCCTTTACAGTTATGCCTTTGTGCATATCTAACATTTCTACTCTAATACTCATCCATACTTCTCTCAGCATCTTGAAGGTTCTTCTAACCTCCCTTTGACTATCCCCCTCTTTGGCTGTGCATTCCAACTCTTCTGGTCATGTACTGTTTTGCTGTGCTTTTCTCTCTGTGGGGTACGCTGCTTTCTTCTCTTTCTCCTTTTGACATCCATACCATCTCTGCCTGTCCTTGATTACCCTCTGCCCTCTATTTTCCTCCACATGACATCCCTTTTCTCCACATCTTTCACACTGCACATACGTTACTATTACCTCTCTCATATACCATCACAACTCTAATAGACATGCCTCATCAGGTATGCCCTCCCTACAATGTTCCTGTGCCTTCCATTGTAAGACATGTACCAGGCTTCTCCTCCACTCCTTTTACTGTACTTCTCGTGGCTTGGCCACATGCTGTTATGCCGCAAACCTATTTTCTACAGAAATATAACAGGAGAGGCACTTATACTTCTGTTTTTCACTTTTGAGTCTACTCCAGAGTCCTCCTATATGCCCCAGGAATAATCTAGAGCCAGGAACTTGTATTCCTAGAAGACAGTTCTATAACTATTATATGCTAGAGTGGCATATTCAAGAAAGGAGCAATACAAATGGACTAGCATTAGGTCTCTCAGAGACAGACCATCAAGGTTTGAAGGCCCAGGATTCAGAAGTTTTGGAGTAGTTTTACAATGCAGTATAATTTCAATCTAGAGTAAACACAGGCTAATGAAATATCAAATTATAGATCAGAAAGTCTATCATTGGCATGTGATCCCATCACCATTAGGCTCACCCAAGTCACGGACGTCCTCCAGGTGGACTACCACCTTGAATCCCTTTGCATCTGATAAAATCAGTTTCTAGGTCGTATTTGGAATAGGAAGTAGCCAGTTAGAAGAATAGGGGAGATTGATAGAGGGTAGCACATGGGAGCTGAGCAGGATCACATGGGTGTGTCTGATGGATATGGAGGATAGAGAGGTGACATCTGTCATGTCTGCTAGACAATGTCATGGAGGAGAGATGCAAGGGAGGTTGGTAGGATAAAGAGTTTCCTTTTTCTTTTTCTTGTAATTGAATCCTGGGGTTTGTAAGATCATAATATATTTCTTAGAGTGGAGAGAGAGAGGGAGAGCCTTCTTGGCCCTTGCCTTCATCTCAGAAGCTCTTGAGGTTGTAAATGCAATTCTCTTGAGTGTATAAGAGATGA
>Ga0153998_1000216_pt1 | contig 11672 bp, 9 predicted proteins | sample TSNC082MetaG_FD_104725 | JGI IMG/M metagenome (GOLD analysis project Ga0153998, IMG submission 104725) | Attine ant fungus gardens microbial communities from North Carolina, USA - TSNC082 MetaG | ecosystem: Host-associated > Fungi > Mycelium > Unclassified | place: USA: North Carolina, Lumber...
AATTGAAGATATCCCATTGATAGCAAGATACCCACCTTCATTAGAGTGTCTCGGTAATTGACGTTTGGGTAGTATAACTCTAACCATGAGTCCTTCAACTAAGCATCAGATAGCCTCTATCTTGGCCATTCATCAGCCTTTTTCCATACATGCTATGTTCAGCATTGATTTTCATAAAATACCTAAGTATGGTGTTGAAAATACATTGTCGAAGTATTTGTTGTCCTGATAAAACAACTGTACAAGAGTAGCGCAACGGCGCACTTTAAATATAAAGTAAGGATGCATTGCATATCTATCTCCACTTGCAGTTACCCCATTAGGATTTCCTGATCCGTGTTCATGTAGCATATTTTATTGCTAATCTATATTTAGTTTATATAACTTATCTTGAGGCATATGCTCATTGACTAATTCTTTAACTAAAGACATTTTATTTTTAGATATTTATAAAATATAGTGTGCTTTTTATTTTTTAATTAAATTAATTGAAGCTTTAATAGTATATTTAATATCTTAACCTTTAATGAATATATTTAATTCTTTCAAAAAAACAAGAATGAGTATTTAATTATAAAAACTGAACATGTTTAACTCCCATCATTCATATTCCAATCAGAGATCTAAATTAACTGGTGTTAATAGGTTTGCTATATTTTTTGGATTGGACTTAATTATTTGGCTTTCTTTCATAAAAAAAATAAAAAGATTCATATAATTAAAACAAGCAACAGCTAAAGTAGAAAAAACTTAAACTATATCTCACTATTTTAGTAGAAAGTTCCTGTTTTGTATCTGTCAGCAATTTTTCGAAATTCAAGGGTTTTACACAAATTCTTGATAAATAGTATATATATGCAATAAATATGAAGCATTTATAGATCCTTGTCTAAATATAGTTCTTACATTAGCTTTTTCTTAAATTATGATCATATGCTTATCTACTAATATCTTTCCTATTCATCATTTTTTTTAATTAATAATTTAATTTGAATTGAGATCTTTCATTTCTATTCATTCTTTTTAGAGATTGACTTGATTGAAATATATAATTATATTTAATATAGATTAATGCAATAATTCTAATACCTTTCAGTATAGATTGGACTATATCTTCACCTATTTATAGGAAGGTGTATTTCATGTAGTCTCTGAGGATTATAAGCTTAAGTATAAAAAGACTCGTTTCCTGCTGATTTTCCATTGTAATATACTTAAATTTGTTACCTTTAAAGTATTTAAGCCTTTAGGAGTTCCCAGCATATAGATTAATTCTAATTATATTATCTCTAATATATAGGCCCTACATTTTGAGCAATTAAATGAGCAACTGCTAAAGCAGCTAATAAGAAAGGTAATAAATAATGTAGAGAGAAGAATCTATTAAGAGTGGCATTACTTCAATTGTGTTGGTTACTCCAGTAGTGAAATAACTACTTCTCGTAACACGCAGTGATTCTCATCACTGTTCGGACTATATCTTGATCTATTGATATTTAGTATTTAGGTGATGTGCTGGAATTTTAGTATTTTGCTGGAATTTTTATTTTATTAATATAGCTAGGAATAGTTAGAAGTTCTTTAAGCCATAAGATATACTGTATTTTTTTTATATCCCATTAGTTTTACTGGATTTTTATTAAGATCTTTTACAATATTTTCTAAGCCTCTTACTCCATACTTTAAAGTTATCAGTTTTATCTCTATATTAATTAGGTGTGAAAGATAATTCTTTTTTAAAAAACAAAAAATTTTTTGTTTAAAATTTTGAAAAGCTTCGAGTAAAATAGCCCCATTAGTTTGAGATACTTCAAAACTAGCTACTTTTGTATCAGGGGTTGATATGTAATAAAACACCCTTCGGCCTCAATAAATCCGACTAGCCAATATTTAAAGTAAGATTTATCTAAAATAGATTCAATTGTGTTAATAGTTTGAATAGGCCGGGTATATTTAATACAAATTAAATCTTTAAAAATTTTAATATCATTTAGAAGTAAATCTTTAAACCTTAAGTAAGCATACTGTTTATTAGAAAACATAGGGTATCTATCAAAAATTGGCAGTACAATAGATATTAAATGAGATTTTGTTTCTAACTCTATACATAACCATATCTCTATTACTTGAAAAATGAATAGTTCCTACTCCTAAAAGTTCTTTTATTTTGTACAATAATTGTACATCTCTAATATGTAATTGTATACCAAATTCATATTTAACATAATTTCCACCTTTGGTAACTGAAAACCCTTCGATTAAACCGACTAAATAGGCAAATATTAGATCTCCTGCGTGTAGTCTCTGAGTAGCTTCAAAATTATTTATAATAGAATTAGTTGAATTTTTAACCACTGCTGATATTCCCCGTGATGTTGGCTTTTTCACGTTTAAAATATGAAAGGATGAAACGTATCCAACATTTAAATTCCAATTAGAGGATGTTCCAGCAAAAAGCAGGATTTGCAACATTACATCACTGTCGTGTGGCACCTGTAATATGCTGAAGCTCCCCCATATCACAAGATATTAACAATATAGTATTTAATTATATTTTCATTATCTCACGACAATGTTTAGACTATGTATTCATCCGATATCTAAATAAGTTTAAAAAATTGGATGTGGGGTTATCGTGTTGAGCTTATTGTTAGTAGTACTCACTCATTAGTCGTTGAACGTTCTTGAAACCTATTTGGATATACTGATTCAAGCTCCGTTGCAAATTTTCTTAATTAAATTAGGGGGGGTGGCCACTTTATCTTATATCTTATATCTTATATCGATAGGTGCTGGAAATGCCAGGTATATAGATGTTACTATCATTAAGAAGTCCTTGCAATTTACCCCATTTGACAGTAAAACATTACTGTTTTAAGGAGCCGATCTTCACAGAATTAAAGTAAATATACATAAATATTATTTAGGAAGGAAAATTAAGATTTTTGTATCTATAACTATTTTGTATACTTGTTATACATTTTTAATTTTTATTTTAATTTAAGCCAATTAAAGGACTAAACCTGAGAACGACAAAAAAAAATCAATTACAGTTTGTATATCTGTTTTAGAGTTAACAGAAAATTGAGCATATTTACCATTTTCAATTGAAATATTTATATTAATTTTAATCAATAGTTTGAAAACTTAAAATAATTGCTTTGTTTTAATTGCATTATTTGTTTTTATATAAAAAGCATTTGTAAAAACTACTAAACTATTAAACTATTTTTGGTTTAAAAAAACCCCCACACAAAAAAGCTAAACTAAAGTATTCTGATGCTGTTTTAGGTAATTAAAAATTGTAGGTAACTTATTATAATGAATTATTCAATTAAAAAGTTTTAAATCATTTTTAAATATAAGAGATAAAATTGAGCTCTTTTAATACTAAGTATATAAATATATATTTTGATGAATTAATATTGGAAAAATAACTTATTGTAAGTCTGTTTTACTAATGACTAATTTAAAATTAAATTGGATTTTTTTTCTATATAGTTGTATTTTGCCTTTTTTTTTATACTGGATAATTATAATCTAAACTAGAAATATCTTCTAAATTTAAAAAAATAATTAATTTGATACCTATAGTAACAATCCTTTAGTACTTTTACTTAATTTAAGTTAAACTTATCCGGCTAAATCTATGAAAACAAATAACAAAGCTATAAACTTCTAAGGTTGCTTTTTTATCGTTGCATCTTAATTTTCTTCCTTTTTTTAATGCTTTATGCTTGATGCTTGATGCTTGATGATTGTGTACTAACTGTTCCGATTGTTGCTAATACAGGAAAATTATTTAACTAATATACTAAGCAACTACATAATTCTGTGGTTTATGTTGACTCTACTAAATCTTGTCCAAATACTGGTATAGCACTTAATAAATTTGTAATTACTGTTGCCAAATCTTTAATTTGCTTATTCTAGCTTTGTATTAAGCTTAAATGTTTAAAACAAGCAAACCATGTACAATATACTTATTTTAATAATAAGTCAAAATAATTGTAATTTAATACAGTATAAAGTCTTGTGTTTTATTTAATAAAATTTAAATATTTTTAATATTTAAATTTTAATAAGTTATAGCGCTGACTATAATTTTTGAATTAATAAAAAAGATCCCGACTGTATATTAAGCATCGTTTCAGATACCCAGCGATGAAGCAGTCTGTAGCGATAGTTTACTCTACCGACGGTCTTAATGCTAAACAAACATTTTTGACCTGTTTTCATCAGTATTGCTATATGGCTAAATCTATAAATTTTTAGTAAAAATTGCTTTATATAATACCATATAACTATATATAATATTTTATATTTTTATATTATTTTATATTTCATTTCAGGTATAATATACGGAGAAACTATATTTCTAAGATCATTCATTGATTCTTTCCAAATATAGATAATGTATTGATCATTACTTCCCGCTGATTGAACTGAAGCTTTAAGGTTAAAGTTATCATTTAAAGCTTTTACTAGAATTAAACATTCATTATAGGAAAAAGAATTAGTAGAAAATTTTAAACCTTTTCCTACTTTACATCCATCATCCATGATCCAAATTGCTAAAGCTAATGGAGTTAAATATTCGGCTATATTTGCCGGAACTTGTTTAATGTTATTTTTGTACCATAAATTTTGTATCCAATTAAAACTTGTGTAAGTTCAAGTTCTAAATCTAACTATTTGTCTTAATTTACCTTTTTTGCCTAATCTACTTGTTACAGCAGGTATTTTAGGATTACAATAACCTAAATTAGAAAAAAGTTTGTGTAAATAATAAAGATATTCAACATGAACAGCTTCTTGATAAAAATTGATTCTTGTCCCTAGTCCACCAGCTCTTTTTTCAGCGTGAGCATCTCCAAGAAGAGATCCAAATATTATAGATAAAACATCTTTATTATGCGGACCAATTCTTAAAATACCTTTAAGTCTACTTACTTTTGAAGTAATATAAAAATCAAGAGGAACTATGAGTACTAAAGAAAATAAAAATAAAAATATATTATATATTTGGGGCTTAATAAGGAAACCCCATAGACTCCATGTCTTGCCGAACTTCGATCTTTGTCTTATGCTTTCCATGTAATTGCATAAGATGGCTCTCTAACAAAACTAACAAAACTAACAAAAAGAATATTTTTTTGTGTCTCTGTGGTACAGTTACTGAGCTAGATCCGTGCTGTTCGTATAACGCCCCCTTTCGGGGGCTATTGGACTATATCTTGCGCTATTGAAATATCTCCCGTGCGTATTTGCATTGGTGTGTAATGAGGTAAGGAAAGAGAACCCATCCTATAGAGGCTCGTGTATATAAGATTATATAATTCTAGGCTAATCTTAAATAAAGCACCGGAAGACTCCTAAACCGTTTTCGAAGAGCCCTGAACGTTTTCTTTTTATTTATAGAAGCCTATCTAAAAGGTAGGTATTCTCAGTTTCCAGCTCCCTTGGTAGGGTTCATTATACGAATTGATACGCTATTTTTAAGGGATTATTCGCTTATGACATATGGGTTCCAAACCATACCGTTTCAATAACGTGCTACCATTTAGTCTCTGCTCTTTTCCAGAGAGTGTGCTGAAGGGGGGTGGATCGATTAACGCTTGGATTTGATAGGACGACAGGTTTGTTCCATTAACAAGTCCACTCTTGTGGTTTAGATCCGCGAAGGTCCATTTAGCGTTCCCGCTTATCTTTCAAGTTATTACTTATCTCTTAGACATTACTCTAGGAGGTGCAGCTTACCGATTTGCAGGTTACTGTTTTGTATTGAAAGCTTTAGGAGTTGCCCGGAATTTGATAGCATTAGATTATATAACCCTGTGCACTAGGCAGGGCTTTCAATCTGTCCCATAGGTAATACATACTACTTTCATTTTTATTTTAAATTTTTTTCTTTTTCAAAATGATAGAATAACTTTGAATTCGTATATTCTATTAACTGAAGTTAGTTTAAATTTCAAGTTAAAAGTTTCGACTGTACATTAAGCATCATTTCAGACACCCACTAGTGACCCAGTCTGTAGCGATCATCTAGATAACCGACGATCTCTGATTAAAATCCTTTGATCGTTTTCACTAATATTGCCAACTTATTATAAAAATAAGCCAATTATTTTGTCAAATTATTGCACTTTAAGGTCTATTTTCTTCTAGAAGTTACATAGACTTTTAAACTTGTGTGACTATGATTTAATAAAATTTTATTTTTTTTTATTTTAAAATCCATTGTCTTTTTAGTATTTTTTTTGTTTCTCAGTTGTTTTTTTTAAACATCTACTTATTGTTTGTTTTTTTTAAACTAGAATTTAAAAATTTAGCTGCTTCTGTGAAACTATTATATTCTCCATACATAGTGCCATTTAAATTAAATACTAATAAAGGTTTAGAACTTTTATTTTTTATTATTTAAGCCTGATAAGGAATATTTATAAGTTTCTTTTTTTAAAGCCTTATCTTTCATTTTGTTAATAGTTTTTTGAGATAATATTTTACCTTTATTTAATTCACCTATTCTTAATCTTCTTTATAAACTATAATTAGATTTCATTTTGATTCTAGATATCTCAGTATGTTTATAACCCCTCAAATTATTACCAGCTTCTGTTAATATATTATAATTAGGTAATAATGATTTTAAATCAAAATATTCTAAATCTAACAACTGTTTATTATTAACTGGATTTACAATTTTGTCGGCAGGTAGAAATATTTCTAAAACTAAAAAAGCAATATTAGATAATTTATATATTTTAACTGCTAATTTGACTTTTGGACTTCCTCTCTTGAAATAAATGAAATGTTTAGAAAATCTATTGTACATTTGATTTGTAGAAGCTGAACCAATATAATATTCTAAAGTTAATTTATTAAGAATCAAATAAATACCCCTCCTAATTTGTTTTATTTCTTCTTTAATTTTTGTTCTATTTTCTTCTAAATCTAAATTTTCATAAACATATACTGGATTTATATTTTTATCTTTAATACCGCAGGCTCAATTATTTATTTTACCTGATATTATTAGTGTGCGGTAGCAACTATGGCAGGATAAATGACTTAAATTAGGTAAATTTTTTTAGAAAGCAAAAAAAGAACAGCTTCTAAATTATTAATTAAAATAATATCATTATTAAACCATTTTGGGCTATGTTCGTAACCCAAGAAAGCGGTCAAAGGTTTCCCACTATACATACTTATTTAAAGTAAAATCTTGTATTAATGAGCCTGTACTCTATCAAATTATTAATCCCCAATCAATATAGATCTTTCTAATAATCATCAATTAGAGCCTTGTGTAATTAATTATTAATTAAAACCTTTCGACTGTACATTAAGCATCATTTCAGACACCCACTAGTGACCCAGTCTGTAGCGATCATGTTTACAACCGACGGTCTTGAAACAGATTTAATTTCTTTGACCGTTTTCACTAGTATAGCCAGTTTAAAACCAATACCTCTGTCAAGGTATTCAGATACTTCTATACCAAATCTTTATAAAACAATTTACGATTTGCCCTAGTATCTGGACTTTGTAAAATATGAAACCCTGCTTTCGCAGGCAATTATAGAAAACTTTAATTATAGATAACCCTTTAATTTATATACCATCTCGGGAATAAAATGAGGCCCTACTAATTAAGCTAATCTAGGCAAATATTCCTACCTTATAGATATACGCCACTATCACTGATTAGTTTTACCTGATTTTATGACACTAGTTTTAAGATGAAACTTTTTTTCAACGTTAAAGCCAAAAATTTACACTCTTCAATAGTAAACTATTTGTAGGTATAAAAATACCTTGACCTTTTTTATCTTAACCATCTTGCATCTTCCTGCTGTATGTTAAGGGTAGTACTACATTGAATAGAATAGAATATACAAGGGGTTGAAAGTTAAAATTATACTTTTTTAAGTTAATTAATTATCACTTATTAAATATTTGAGCCTGCGGTCTTTGTATAAATTAGTACTGTTTAAATATTTTGTAATCGTATTTCTAGAAATTTTAAAATTTAAAGCTTTGACTAGAAAAAGTTAAATTTAATCCCCGCATTTTTATATCAGTAAATACTACTTTCTTACTTTTCGTTAAACGATTAAAATTTGAAGTTCCTTCACTAAGCTTAGCTCTAAATTATTTTTAAAGAGTTTTGAATTTAAATCAGATAAGTGTTTTTTCAACTTTAATTTTTGTTCTGGAGTACTAATCTTATTTTTAATTGAGCCTGCGGTATTAAAAGTTTTAACAGAATGTTTAAATCCTAAATTTGTTCCTGCAAAATATAAAATATTATATTCAGGATGAAAAAGATCTATATAATACTGCTCTCTTTCAATTAATAAATTGACATCACATTATTCTAAAATTTCCAATTTAAACGATCCATTCTTTAATAAAGATTTATTTATTAACATATTTTTATTAGGATCTATTAAATAGTTATAGTTAAAATAATTTAAAAATCTTTTATTTAATTTACTACTTGATCCTATATAACTCTTTCCGTTTTTTATATTTGTCCATCTATAAATGCCTGATTTACCTTCATTATCTTTAATTATAATTTTTCTATTAATATCTGTAGATAAATTATTATAAATTACAATAGGTATGAATAAACAAAAATTTTTATCTAAGTTGTTAAAGATTTGAACAAAACTTGATAAATAATCAGAATGTATCAAAAATGAAAATTCAAGAGGCATATGTGGTGCGATAATTTTACTTAACTTTAAAAAAATTTTTTATTTTTTATTTTTTATTTTTTATTTTTTATTTTTTATTTTTTATTTTTTATTTTTTATAATACCGCAGGCTCAATTAAAATTTTCGTTATTATTAGAGTAAACAAAAGATTCAATATTATATTTAATTAATAAAATTTCTTTATCTTTAATACCGCAGGCTCAATTTATTTATGAAATATTCATTATTTTAGTGTTAATTATCAATGCATTTTTTTTCTAATGCATAAGGATATCCTGATTGCATGATTCAATGTGCTAATCCTTTGGGTGTTAAATATTCCGATATAAATCATGGTGTTTTTATTCTCACCTTTATCTTTAGTATAAAAAGATTCGTAAATTCAATTAAAACTAGTCAACGCAGTCTATAATTAAATCGATTTTCTATTATATTTGCATTATTCAACTTCAACTTTTCTAGGCTGCAGCAGATCCCTCGCTTACCTTTTAACTATTTTTATTATGGCAATAAGCAATTATTTTGTAACTAGCCACTGTTTTTTCACTAATACAGGAATAGGTCGAGCACAATAACCTAATTTATAAAAATATAAAGTTAAATAATGAATATAAGCAGCATTACTTATACTTTGTTCTATTTGAAATCGAGTACTAGCCCTGGTATAATAACCCCCAAAGTAACTAAGCATTCCACAAATACTAAAATTTATGAGGCTTAAGATAGCTTTAGGGGTTTCTAGGTTTGTTAATAGGAAGCATAGAATTTGTTATGTAAGTAATACAATAAAAATCATATTTACAATTTGGCCAAAATTCAATGTTAGCCATCATTAAAATTCAACGCACCCAGATTTATCTTGCTACATCTCCTCTTTTTAGATTCAAAAAGTAATTTTTTTAGAATAAAATTTTATTTTTTTAAGGTTGTTTTATAAAAAACCTAGCTTTCATAAATTATATAAAAATTTTTAGCTTTGGTACCCTACTTTAGGGTAGATTTGTATGTTAATAATCAAAATTTCTTTTTAATTCCCTTTTCGGATTTAAACCCTTTAATCTTTTCTTAATTCATATTTACCTAGAAGTACAGTATGTTTAGCCAAGGCTGTTTTAATTTGACTTCTTTTCGTTCTATCTTGAAAAAAGAAATCAGCTGCATCAGCAATAGAAGTAAATTGTTTAAAAACAATACCGTTAATATAAGCAGTAAATTTTACTGATTTAGCGTTATTTTTAGACATTTTTAGCCTTGTTTTTCCGGAAACTATTCTATTTAAAGCAGCCTTTCTCATTAATTCTCTAGTTTCTTCTGATACCTTTTTACCTAAATGTAAAGCTCTAAATTTACTAATTCTATCTTTATTATTAATAATAGACAGTCTAAATTTCTCTCTAGATTTAAGGGTCCATTTTAAATTCATTACTGAACCAGCAGTTTTTAATATATTGTAAATTGGTTTCAATAAATCCATATATTTTTGTTCCAAAGTTAGTAATGTGTTTTTACAATTAAGTTTATCAGTAGAAACAGTCTCAATAACGATAAAGGCAAAATTTTTTATTCCATATTTTTTTACAGCTCTATTAACTAATATACTACCACCTTTAGCTAAATACAGATGACCTCTAAATCTTCTATACATTCCGGCCAAACTAGCACTCCCTACATACATATTACTATTAAAAAGATTAATACAAATGTAAACTCCAGAGATACTATTCATAGTTTTTTTATACCCCGCAGGCTCCCTTTATTTCCGCCATATTCTAAGATATAAGCAGGTTTTGGAAGATTATGTGAAGACAGAATTTTAGTTAGAGTATCGCTAGGAATCGTAACAAATCCTAAACTCATTAAAGTATTAAAATCGTAATTTAAAGATTCGTTTGTAGCATACTTTACTATTTTCATTGTAAGAGTAATAATCGGTGAAGTAAAACCCGAAACAATTAATAAGCTACGCACTCAGATTTATCAAATACAATATAATTTATTTCTAAAAAAAACTGTTTCGGCTGAATAAAAACAAGATAAATAATATTATTTTATTTTATAAAAACTACCTACTCTAAGATTAGAAATAGGTAAAGAGATATTGTTTAGAAAGGATTCTGGTTAAAGTTATTTCTTTCGAAAACTTTTAGAGTATACCTTAAATGCAATGGTTTGTTGCATCAACTACCGTCTACTCGTTGCTCTTTTACAGCCATTATTTCTGACTTAGATCCGCGATAACCCATTTCGTTTTCACTCATCTTATGAGTTTTTACCTTACCCAGGTAATTATTCTGGCCACTTACTATTTTTCAACAGTAGCTTGGTATCAAAAGCTTTAGGGTGTCCCCGGAGTTTGGCAGTTTTTCCCCTATTTAGTGTTTTCCCATAACACTAGGCGAGGATAATGACTCCTATTGTCCATACTAATACTCTTGGAGATTTATATGATGAACTAAGTACTACAGGCCCTTAAGGTCTTATAGCCTCTTTCCCGAACCCCGCTGGATATTTTCACATCACGAGGCTCTCCACCAATATTTTCTATTAAGACTTATTGTTACGATGTTTCTCCATATGGCAACCTCTACATAAAGGTATTTGTTTTCTATTTTTCTTTGCCATTAATCTATCAACAGTGCTAACTTTTGGGTTAAGATCTTTCATTTTCCTAATATGATGCATCTCCACTCGATAATCCGACCCACACACTTGGCACACCAGACCTTGTAAAGAAGCATGAGATATGCTAACGATATTGGTGGATTTCACGGTAGGATCAACTTTAGTTTTAAATTTTAACGTCATTTTATAACTGGGGTTGATGAAAGGTAGCTTTTTTGATGATGGGGCACTCAGACTCTTTCCAAATTTTTTATAAACTTGTGCCATAGTTTTCAAACTATATTTTGCTGCTAATAATTTACAACAAGAAGCTTTTAACA
>Ga0153998_1000218_pt1 | contig 11639 bp, 10 predicted proteins | sample TSNC082MetaG_FD_104725 | JGI IMG/M metagenome (GOLD analysis project Ga0153998, IMG submission 104725) | Attine ant fungus gardens microbial communities from North Carolina, USA - TSNC082 MetaG | ecosystem: Host-associated > Fungi > Mycelium > Unclassified | place: USA: North Carolina, Lumber...
AGAAGCAAAACTAAGAATACCTATATAACTAGCATATAGAATTTTGTAAAATAAGTTAGAAAAGACTTTTCTGATAAACCTGCTTGACAAAAAATAAAGAAGAGAACCCAAATAAAGCAAGAGCTTAGTATAAAAGAATGATATTATTTTTCCAAAGCAACAATATTCTAAAAGAATAGAAAAGGATTGAGATAACTTTAGGAAAGATAAAAGGAGAAAAAGAAAATCAGGCCTAATAATAAATAGATGTACTGTTATGCTACCAGTGAATTTGTGGTAGAAAGTAGTATTTGATACACCTTATATCAACAAATTCCTAATCAGAATTTGCTCTAGAACCCATTATTAGTTCTTAGAACATACCAAAGTATCATATGAGCATTAAACAAGTAAAATTGAACCTAGAGCTCATAAAAGTACCTCAGAAGACAAGCAAGATGAGCTGGTATTAGGTTATACACAAAGTTATCAGGTGACAATATTCTAGATTCATCTTGTGTTGGACATATCTTGATAAAGATAAAATACTTGAGCTCTAAAACTAGTAGAGTACTAAAGATAAACTTAAACAGAGGTGTCTTCAATTACAAATAGGTATTGATGGTATTAGATCTGGTATATTTAGATAAATGACAACTGGACTATGACTTAGAGAAATTAGACAATGATTGGAGCTTACTAATACTTGACAAGCAACCAAGGAGTTCTATATTATAAACTAACTACAAGAAGAAAAACAATAAAGAGAGGGGAAAAAATCTAGAAGGAAATGGCAATGGGAATACATCATTGATAGAAAGAATCTAGGAGAGAGACACATAAGCCTCAGGAGTTTAGGAGGACTTAAAGTAAGAGGAAGTTAAAGAAACACTAAAAGTAGTAATAGTTTCCTTTTCATATCTTATTCTTTGGGTTTCAGAGCTTTGTAATAACTTTAATATAGTATCTAGGGAGCAGGATGAAAAAAGAAGAACCTTTTGGCATTTACTTCCATCATTACTACCTCTGAAATCATGACTAGATCAAGTTCTAGGTATATTTTGTATTTTACTCAAGATATTTTACTAACTCTGAACTTTTACACTCAATAGTTTTGTATTGGAGGAATAACAAATATAACTCAGGCAGACTTTAGAGAGAATAGTAGACTAGAAAAGCTTGGCTAGATACACACTTAGATTATATCACACCTATAAGGTTTGGTATTGGAAATATAGACAAGAGGGTAATTGAGTATAAAAGATCTATGAGTAATCAACTAATTGTATTTTCCAATAGGGTTTAGTTATGGTATGTAAAGATTGATACCTTAAAGAGGTTATATAATAATAATCTAGAGAGAGCTTACTCTTATTTTCAACAACAAACTTAATTTATTCTATCTAAAGCTATATATAATATTTAGTTTCTCCTCTTTCTTAAAATTTTCATTTTAGCTATTTTCTCTTGAACCTTTAGCATGCAATTGGGAGCTAGTACCATGTATTATTGTTTATTCCAGTGTAAAATTCCCTTTTGCACTCTTTTAGTACAGATCAGAAAATTTCTACTCTTTTAAATTGAAAATCTAGGCTTATAGTTCAAGAGTGAAAGAATGTACAAAAAAGAAATTGAAAGAGTTAAACAAGATAATAGATGATAAAGTACTAGTAGTTCTAAAGACATTAGAAGAACTATTAATACTCAGAAAAATAGAAGACAAACAATTGAACATTTGAGTTAAATTGTTGATAACTGATACCTAAAGGGTATTTTGTAAACAAACATTGGTCAACTTAGAAAGCTCTCTTTTTTTTTTTTTTTAGCGTTGCAAAGTCAAGGCTTCATTTTCTTCTAATAGTAAAGCCGACATTTTAGATAGCAATAATGATGAAATAATCTTTATCATACATGTCCTATATAATAATATTACTAAATGTTTTCTTTGTCAAGCTTCTGTTTGTATTTTTTTCTTTTTACACATATGCTACCTTTCACTTCTCTTTTTCAGTCTCCTATACAAGTTGATAATACTGGTGGTCCTCCTATTTCTGATACTTTGCCATCTATGCCTTCTCTAGTTTCTTCAGCTCTGTTTACAAGGGCTATTCCTATCTAGTAAGTCTTTTCTCTAAATTATCTCTTCTTTTTCTAACTCTTATTTACTTTCTTAGTCTGCTTTTGCATCTCTGTCTATCATTGGTTCTGATGGCAGTCTTACCAAGAAAGGTATATTTTCCTTTTTCCTTTGTTTTTCTTCTAAGTTATCTTTTTATAGCTTGCGCCATCTTTTATACTATCTAGGACTTTTATAAGTAAGGTATTCACGCTCAGAACTCTATGCTCTGCTCTTGCTCTCTTTCTACTATTGAGATTGCCCTCATCTTTGCCTCTTCTAACATTCTTCAGACTATTTACTTTCTAGAGAATGTGGCTCACAACTACAAAAATGCCATTGAGGAGCAGGACTGTCTTTTTTTTTTTGTACAACTCTTGTATTTCTGCTCAGTCTATTAGATAGTCTGCCTCGTTGTATATAATTCTGTCTATATACTCTTTACTCAATTGTATCTTGGCTATTATTCCCAATCAAATAGTTTTACTGTTAGCTCTCTTATGTGATTATCTTTGTCTGATTCAGCAGTAAATTCTCTTAAGTTTTCTTTTGAGGCATCTAGCAACTTTTTAACTTTCGAGTTAAAGTTAAGTTTTCTTCTAGAGAAATATAATAGTACTCTAAAGGCTGCTACTTTGTTCTGCCACACTGAACTGTCAAGTTCAGCTAAGATATAAGTGCCATCTTATAATTTTCTCACTACTACCATAGGTCCTAGATACCTTGGTTTCATTTTTCTATCTACTGATATTTCTATAGCCAAATTCTTTACCAGAACCAAACTTCCTGGTCCTAGATTCAACTTCTCTATCTTATGTTGTAGGTCTCTTTCTAATTATAAAGTTTTTCTAATCTTTTCCTAAGTAACTTTCTCTTACATTTCTTCTACATGAGCAATATGCTTAGCCAATGCTATTGCTCATAACCCTATTAGCTTCTCTCTAGAGAGCATTTTCTCTAGGTATTTGACTAACCACATTACCTCTATTATGTCTAAAGGTATGGTCGGACAGGCATCCGTCACCATAAAGTATAGTGAACACCTCGTCTCTTTCTTTACTGTAATTTTATCTGCCCATATCACATAGTATAAGTACCAAGCCCACTTCCTAACATCTCCCTTCGTTGCTTTGTATAGTATTTGTTTAAGATCCCAATGTAGCCTTTTGACTATACTATTTGCTTATGAGTTATAAGATTACTACTCCTTTTATTCCATACTTCTCTTTTAGCCACTTTATAGCCTTCTTAAATAGGGCTCTGTTGTTTGTAACTATCTTTACTAGACTTCCCCATTTACATATAATATCTTCAAATAGCCATTGTCCTATAGACCTAGCATTCTCTTCTTTTAGAGCTTTAGCTTTTATCTATGATGACAATCTATATTTTCCATATACTATATATTTACAGCCATTTGAAGGTAGATTCATATGTATTGTATCTGTATATAAAACTTGAAAGATTGATGGTATATGCGTTACTACTGGTGGTAGCTCTAGAGCTCTTTTTTATCTAACTTAACATATATGGTAGGTTCTAACATACCACACAGCATTTTCTTTTATTTCTGGCCACTAGAATCTCTGCTAAAGCAGCTTATTGGTAGCATAGCTACCTCTATATCCTATTTCATCATGACATGATTTCAACATTTTTATCCAGTCTTCTTTAGTCACAACCAATTATAGGCTGTCATTTCCTATATTTTTTTATACAATTTTCCATCTCCTTTATCTAACCAATAATGAGAAGCTGCTCCCACTAAGCTGGCTTGCTTTGCTGTTAGTATTCCAAAAGATCTCTTACTCTTGGTTGCTAATAGCTCTCTTATCTGTTTTATTCTCTCATCTACTCTTTTTGCATGTTTGCTTCTTCTATTATCATTGTACTCTTCACAACTACTCTTTAGATCCTGCTTAGGCTCTTTACTAGCAGTTTCTAAGAATATATCTCTTGTCTTCTTAATACTATTACTTTTTCTACCATCTTCTATTAGATTTCTCTCTAACTCCAATAATAGTTTTTTTTCTATACTTTCATGAAAGAATTCCTCTAATTCCAATAGATCCAAACTTTTGGGGTTCTCTTTCCTTACTACTATATCTTTTGCCCCATTGTCTGTACTATTTGTAAAATCTTCTTATAGTGGGTCTTTTGGATACCATTTCCTTTTAGATAGACCATTTGGCCCAAACATCTTTTCTTTTTTATATACAATCTCAAAGAAAAAATTAGTCCATATATAATCTACTTATTTATTTATAGTAGCATTCAGTATCTTTTCTGGATTGTTTAACATTTTCATTAGATACTTGGCATCAGTCTCCATTATAAAATTCCTGCATTCTTTGAATAAATATATCTCTTGTTCTAAGGCTTGTCTCAGTCCACATAGCTCTCGCTTTGGCTGGGAATATCTCTGCTATTGCAGATCCATTAATAATAAGTTAAATTTCGCATAATGGATTTTCTTAGAATCTTCTTTATTTCTCTGGTATATGTAATATCCTACCGTTCTCCACAATGTATCTACTACTAAGACTAGTGGCTGTTCACTTAGGAACTTTGGATTTCTTATGTGAAAATAGTCTTCTATAAGTATCTTAAGATCTTGTTGTACTTTTTATTGTGTAAGCCTCTATTCAAATGGAACACCTTTTTTAACTATCTCATATAAGAGTGTCGCTACCATCACAAAGTTGGGTATATGATTTTTGCATTACACTGCTGTCCCTAGAAATGCCCTTATATCTGTAATGTCTTTATAAGGTCCTCAGCACAATATTTTCCCAATAACATCATTAGTTAGTCTCTTCCTTTCATATGAATATTCAAATTCTACTATAGTGATATGATCACTATATATTGTCATCTTAGGACCTGAGAAGGTTCCTCTAGCATACTTTATCCTTTGTAGTATTTTATTAACATTCTCTAGATGCTCGAACATGAATCTTCTAATTTCTAGATTTTGATCTAGAGTTTCTACTTTGCCTTCTAGTAGCTCATATCTAGTCTTAGGACCTCTAATTGGCACATCATCAATGTATGGCAATATATACTTTGATATCTCATCCCTCAGTATATAAGTCATATCATTATGAAAGATAGACACTAAATTTGTCCATCCTATAGGTAGAGTAACCAATCTTAATGCTCTGAAGGGCGTCTGGAAGATAGTTAGATCTTTAGACTGTTCTGCCAGTACTCTCTCATCATATTCTACATATAAATCTAATATTCTACTATAGGCTCTTTTTGCAAAGTACATAGCCAACTCTTTGGTTGCTGGCAACAGTCTTGAATATACTATCATCACTCTGTTCAATAGCTCTAGACTGTGAACTATTCTTAAGCTCTTGCCATTCTTCTTTATTATGCAGAAGCATCTATCTTTCTCTTAATCATCTTACATACTTCTTCATAAATAGCTAGGGGAATTCTAAAAGGCTTTTTTACCCATAGAATATGTACAACTATTGGTATCTCTACTGGTGGAAAATACTTCTCTTTAAATTTCCCTTTCTCTGTATTATCCTATGCAAAAGCTTTGTTCTGTTCACTTACTAGCCAATGCATTAATTTTCTTTCTTCTGGCTATAAGAACCCTTCTTCATACATCATATCCAACTTTTCCTTTCTTTCTAGAGTATAATGTTCTCTAGGTTTGAACTTTGGTAGATACTCTGGTAACTTGGGTATTTCTTGTAAAGGATCACCTACTATCTCCCTTATAATTCTGAATCGCTCTAGTAAGGTTCCCAGTACCAGCTTCACTTTCAGCACTTCCAGCTTATATTTCTTTGCAAAGCAACTCACAACTTCCTCCTTTATTTCCTCTAAATTACCTGTTTCCTGTTCTACAGCTATTCAATATTGTTGAAGAGCATTAGGTTCTCTTATTTTCTGCATTATTTATCCTAGAAGTATTACTTCCTTTTCTTTTAAGGTTGGCCTATTTCTCTTTAGATATAACAGTCTCAACTCATTTATACTTAATGTATTTCCTTCCAATAATAAAACCTTGCTGACGAAAGGACTCTCGTCTCGATCTAGTTCAATTATACAGGGAACCTCTTCTCTAGGGAATGTTTCAGATTTCTCAAGGCTCACCAAAAATTTGCCAAGTTTTCTACTTTCCTTGGTAATTCCTCTTTTTTATATATTGGTATTACTATCTTATTCCCAGTATTTGGACAGGTAATACATACTGTCTGATTTCCTTCTTTATTATTAACAATTCTACTCTCTGTTATAGTGTCAGACAGTTACCCTAACAATATTGTATACAGTGCAACATTTATTATATGTACCTGTAAGAGCACTGTCACTCTTTCTAGAGTAAAAGGTATGTTTTTTGTTAGTCTGCATATTTTAGATAGAGATCCATTTGCACTTTGCATCTGGATGCTAAGACTAGGGTTCTAGCTGACTTTATTGGCAGCAGCTACTTTCTTGGTCATTGAGACTATCTGTGAGCCGCTATCCAATAACACTTCTTCTTCTCTAATACTATTTATCACAGCTGGTACCACCCTTAGGTGAGCCATATCTAGTACTACTCTCTCTTTTTTTTCTTTTTTTTCTCTTATTGCAAACACCTGACAACTATGTTCTTCTGGACTCAATTTCTCTAGGAACTGTAAGACTAGATCAGCCATAGCCCATACTTCAATGACCTCGCTATCCTCTATCTCGATGACTTCTTGTTGCTTCTCTAAACTTTCTAGACTGTTAACTAACACCACTTTCCCTTGTAGTTGGCTATCTTCCTTTTTCTAATCTTTGTTCTTTCTAGATTCATCCTTATTTGAGCATTTACTCATTAAGATCTCTTTCAAGGCTGCCTGTAACTTTGGTACCATAGCCCATAATTCTTTAGGAGTCACTTTCATTTCTCTTTCTAACATTCTATCTAATATCTCCTCAGCCTTGACTCCTTTCTCAATAGATATCTTGTTCTTTACTGGTATATCTCTCTGAGGAAATTGTCTGAAATATTTCACTGGGAATAGTAGAATATTGACTATTGGCATCTGTGTAAGCACCTTTCAATAAGAGAACTCATGGTTTTGACTTGTAGCTGATGTTCTAGATCCACTATAAGTCCCATTTTCTGTTCTTTCTAGTGAGGATTTTTCCTTATTTGATTCTGTTTATTTACCTCTGAAATATTACCACTTTGAAAGCAAACCTGTCTTTTGAATGGTGGTTTCTTCATTGGTATCTCTAAAAACCTAACTTTTTTTTAGGAGCTGATTCCTGTCTTGTTTGAATGTACTCTACTGCCATTCTTCTCAGAAAGGACTCCATATCTTCTTCTTCTGGCTCTAGAGTTGGCTCTCTTTCTAGATTCATCTTTTTCAACATAATCTCTAGACTACCAACTTTCTTTCTTAACTAGGACATCTCTTCTGACTGTCTACTCTCTCTAGATAGAGTTTCCATTTGTCTCCTTATGGGTTGGGATGACATCATGACCTCTCTTGTGTCCAGCTCTTGATCCTATATACTGTGTAGGTACTTTCTTACACAATCCTTGATGGACATATTATGTTCTATAGGTATTAGCTCTCCATTTGTGAACCTTACCATAAACTTATCTACTAATATTAATCCTTTTTTCTTATCTTTTGTCTTTTTAGGACAAAACAAAAACAAGTAGTTTGTTTCAAAGTAATAGAAATACTTTCTTGGAGGTCTAGGCAGTTTTATCTATGGTGGTCCCTGTCTATACCTCATTGGAAATCCTCCTATTTCTCTTGTTGAAGGTGCTAATGTCTGTCCTTGTGAGTGTATAAGAGTTTTTATGCTATCTAGAGCCTCTTGTACACTCTTCTCATGATTTTCTCTCAATCTCTCTTGTTTCTCATATAATGTCTTTAATATATTTATATCTTGTTACAAGGCCTCCACATTTGAATGTACCTTGACTTTCCTCACTAACTCTTCTCTACTGTAATACACCAGTCCTCTAGTGTCTGGGTCCACTTTTCCATTCCTAGATAATATTACTAGCATATATTTCAACACCCATGCTATTGTCTTTCCACTAACTAAATCTATAGCTTTCTGTACTACATGATTTAGATTGTAGGGATCCTCAATGTGACTTCTTCCTTGTGCATCTATCTTAAGCATCTCTTGTATACTTAATCTAGAGTTAAGCACATCTTGAAATGCATTGTCTAAACTTATAACAAAGAGCTCAACAAGCTCTCTGTTTCCTATTACTGCCAGCAGTTTGAGGTACTTCTGAGTAATATACAAAAACCTTCTCTTGAAGCTCATAAGTCACTTTTCCTCTAATAAGTTGATTCTGGTATTTTCTCTATACAATTTTCTTAGATGATCTATACTACTTTGTTCTTCAGTAGTTAGTTCTGGGTACTCTGTCTTAAGTCTCTCTAGGAACCAATTCCAAGACCCAACTTTATATTCTTCAAAGCTGGTCCACTGGTCATATATATCAGCATCCATATATCCTGTAATCTAATCTAGTTTCTTTTGATCATCTGTTATTTTTACAGTTTGGAACAACTATTCCATTATTCTAAGAAAGTTTCTGAGCGTCCTTAACTATCCATTTTACTTAGGGGTGCTTGGGCTAAGAGGCAAAGGCATGTTCAATTTAGTAGTCATATTTTGTATTGATTGTTGAGTAGTAGCTGAGTTATTAAATAGTAGCATAGATGATTGAGATAGTGGTAATAAAGCAAGATTTTCAGAAAGCACTTATGTTATCTCTGATGTGAGTTCTTCTGGTAATTCTTTGAGGATTATGCATACACTTGAAAAACTAGACCTTCTTAGGATAATAGGTTCAATCTGTTCTACTAAAGTATCTAAGAAGAGGTTTGGCTTGACATCTAAGGGAGATCTAAGGCTCAGAGTAGGCCATTCTGATAGTTCTAACATCTCAGAGGTCGTTCCCATACTTGTTTGTCTTCTGTTAGCTACAAATCTTGCTTTTTTCTATAATATATGTTCTGGATTATCTACCAGATGTACTAATCCAGCGCGCTGTGCAGTAGAAGTTTAACAACTCCTAGTTCTAGTTTCTAGTTGGTTTTCTGCTCTAGAAAGATTTAAAGAATTAGGTATCTTTTAGAAAATAAAATTTAGGATGCTCAAAGTATTAAAGTGAAAAAGAAGCAGAAAGAATAGAAAACCCCCAAATCTAAAACTTCTCTCATGGTAGGCTCCAGATGAAAGAGTGCAAAAGGAAATTGTACACTGGGACAAACAAAATAATGATATGCTAGCTCCCAATTGCATGCTAAAGGTCCAAGAGAAGATAATTGAAGATAAAGGTTTATAAATAATTAGAAAAGTAGAATTATACATAGCTCCAATAAATTATATGTTAGTTATTATAAAATGAATATAAGATCTCTCTAGATTGTCATTGCATAGCCTCTCTAAGGTATCAACCTTTATACACTATGACTAAACTCAACTGGAAAATACAGTTAGTTGATCACTTATGGGTCCTTCACACTCAGTTGCCCCCTTGTCTACACCTCCAACACTGAACCTTATGGATGTAATGCAATCCAAGTATGCACCTAGCCAAGCTTCCTAGCCTGCTGTTCTCTCCAAAGCCTGCCCGAGTTGTATCTGCTATTTCTCTCTAGATTGAGTTCTGGGTATATTCAGTGTTCTTCTCAAAACATCCCCCTGGTCCCAGTTTTCTTACTCTCAATAGATCCACATTCACAATTCCAGAGACAGTGTAAATGGAGATAGGAGTCAAAAGGTTCCTTTCCAATCCAACTGTACTCTGGATACTATATTAATGTTATTACAAAGCCCTAAAACTCAAGAAATAAAATATAAAAAGAAAACTATTACTACTTTTAGGATTCTATTGACTTCTTTCTATCCTAAGGCCTCCTAAAATCCTACTAATAATGTGGCCCTCTCTTTTTTTTATAATAATGCATTCTCTCACTAAGTCCTTTCCATCAAAGATGATGCATCTTCATCACTGCTTTCTTCTAGAATATTCTTTCATCTTCCTCTATCATGCTCTTGATGCTGCTTTGTAATTTGGACTTTGTTAATTACTTGTTAAACAGTTAGCAAGTCTCTATAAATGTCTAGTATCTCCAAGTCATGTCCTAGAGATCATTTATCTAAATATAATTGATATGATGCCATCAATGCTTATTTATAAGCACAAAGTCTATTAGTCTAAGTTCACTGTTTGAGTAATATTGGTTTTAGAGTACAAGTCTGCCATTCTTCTAAGTTAGTCCATCCAAAGGTAGATCTAGAGCATAGTCCTTTAGTAACTTTCTTAGTAACCCAATGCCAGTTCATCCTAATTGTCTCTCGAGGTATCAGCATGAGCTCTAGATTGATTATTACTAGCTCAATGTCTTTATTATATAGTATTATGTTCTGAGAATTATAGAAAGGGTTCTAGAGCAAACTCTAATTAAGAATCCATTGTTATAAAGTATATCAAATGTTATCTTCTATGGAAAATTCGCTTGCAACGTTGAAAGAGGCAAAAGAGATGATTACTGTGACAAGCAAGTAGAAAAGGTGGTGACAGTTCTCAATTGCATACTAAAGAGTTCATGGGAAGAAGTAGAAAGTGGGGGTATCAGAAAGAAATTAAAAAGTGAATATGCAGTTTATTTAGAATCTAAGTATTATAGGAATGATAGGAGCTCAATCTAGATTCTATTCGCATAGTGTCCCTAAGGTGTCCACCTTTACACACTGTAACAAGCTCACTAGTAGAATAGTCAGTAAACCACTCAAGAGTCTTATCACACTCAATTAAGCCCTTATCCACACCCCCATACCAAACCTTATAGGTGTGACACGATCTGAGTCAATGATTAGCCAGACTTTTTAGGCCTGCTACTCTATAAAAGATTGTCCAAGCGACCACTACATCTTGTCTTATGAAAGAGTAGAGTATATAGCAGAAAATATTTACCAACTCAACTTCTTACCAAGATCACCCCTTATACACTTAAGAAAATTGCATTTACAACCTCAAGAGCTTCTGAGATAAAGGCAAGGGCTAAGAAGGCTCTCCCCATCAATTTCTACCCTGAGAAATATATTAGAATATTACAAATGTTCGAGACTCAATTAAAAAAGAAATAAAAAAGTGAACTTTCCACTTTACTACTCTCTCTCGTGTCTCTCCTCTATGACATCACCATGCAGTCATGACAACTGTTACCTTCCTGTCCTCTATACCTCCCAGACATAACTATGTGATATTGCTCCACCTCCATACTTCACTCCTACCCATCGTTCCTTGAACCCTAAACCAGCTTCTTCCTACTCTGAATACGGTCTAAAAACACATGACAGTGTGTCCAAGCGTTAGCAATACGATCATTGTCTGGTGGCACATCCATTTCTTTACTGAGTCTAACAGTGATGGGATCACTAGTCACTGATAGACTTTTGATTTACTATCTTGATGTCATATTAGTCTAAGTCCACTCTAGATTGAAATTATATTGTATTCCAAAGATGTTCTTGAGCCTCTGAGTTCTAGAGTATTGAC
>Ga0153998_1000221_pt1 | contig 11565 bp, 14 predicted proteins | sample TSNC082MetaG_FD_104725 | JGI IMG/M metagenome (GOLD analysis project Ga0153998, IMG submission 104725) | Attine ant fungus gardens microbial communities from North Carolina, USA - TSNC082 MetaG | ecosystem: Host-associated > Fungi > Mycelium > Unclassified | place: USA: North Carolina, Lumber...
ACACTACCATATGTAGAACAATAGGTAGTAATCAGGTGATGATCTGTACTAGTACACAGACCATCACTTTTCTGTATATAAGGACTCATAGTCTGAGGATTAGACCTCAGACTTAACAACATCATTTGCTGCTTGTCTAACTTCGCTTTTTTGAGCCTTTCAAATATCCAAATCATCAATCACAAATCAGTAAGTGGCCATTTGTGATATCTGCGATAAAAGTTGCAAAACCCTAGAAACTATTGTACTTCTCTTTTGTTGTGAGGTTCTGGCCAATCAGCTACTCCTTTGGTTTTTGTGGGATTAGCCCCTATACTATCTTGTAATATGATGACTCCCAAATAGTTAATCTTGGTCTGATGAAATTTGCATTTTTTGGGATGAAGCAATAATTTGTTGTTAGCTAATATTTGTAAAACTTGCTTCACTATGTTTCTGTGCTCATCCATTGTTTGAGTGAAGATTAGGATATTATCTATATAAGTTACAATTTTTCTTGCTATGATTAGTTCACAAAATAATATGTCCATTATGAGTTGAAATGTTGTAGGTAAGTTGCACATGCTGAAGTACATCACTAGTAGTTCAAACAATCCTCAGTTTGTCCAGAAGATTGCTTTCCACTTGTCTCCCTCTCTTATCCTTACATTGTTATATCCCTATTGAATATCAAGTTTAGTGGAGTATCAGGCTTCTCATACTTTATTAATTAGTTCTTGGATTAACAGCAGAGGATATTTGTTTTTTATCATCACTTCATTAAGTCATTGATAATCTTATACTGGTTATAGTGAGCCATCCTTCTTCTTTATAAAAAAGAAGGAAACTACACAGGGTAATTTTGAGAGTCTGATTCTTCCTGACTTTAAGTGTTCTTTAAGGAATTTATTGAGTTCTTTCTGTTCTTTAATGTTTAATAGGTATATCTTACAGTCTTTTAATGTTGCGTTAGGCACCAATTTAATAGCATGGTCCCATTTGGATTAGTCTAGCAATTTTTCAAATACCACCTTATTAAAAACTCAATTGTTGAAGTCTTTGTATTCTTTGGGTACATTTCTTCTATGCTTTCACTTCTACTTCTGATATTCAACTCTTTTCTTCTCCATGTTTTTTCTTCTAGGTTAACAAATAGCACCTTTTCTTCCTCCTCTATTGTATCTTCTTCTGTTTTTTCTTCTATCATATTTTCTTCTAGTTTTTTAGGTATGTATATTTTCCTATACCACTGTCAACAATTCTGTAGGCTTATGAAGGAGTCTTTTTAGTTAATAGATGGATTGTGTTTTTATAACCAATTGTATCCTAGGAATAAATTGTGGTTTCTAAGATTTGTTACTGACAGTTGGATTAATTCTTAATGGTTGCCAATGGTCATGTTCATTTCAACAACTTCTGTAATACTTCTATCTCTATTTGTGGAGCCATTGGCATTATAGCAGATGATCGAAAACAATAATTTGCAAGTGTTAATGTTATTTTCCTTTACAAATTTCTGGCTTATACAAGAGCTTGAGCTTCCTGAGTTAACCAATGCCTGTTTGTAGAATATTCTGTAAGTGTCTATTGTCAATAGTTTAACCCAAATATTTAGTTGCTTATCTCCTATTTTTCTGAGTATCGAGGGTCTTTCTAACACTTTCAGAGCTACTTTGTCATCTGTTATCTTGTTTAGTTCCTCTAATTTCTCTTTTGTACATTCTTTTGCCCTTGAGCTGTGAGCCCAGACCTTTAGTATTTTTATCACTTTCTCTTTACTACTCCATTGAATCTTTTTAGCTACCCATTCTGCTAAGTAGTCCTTATTTGACTCATATTTTCTTGTACCAAAGTAATCCAAAAAATCTTTTATTACTTCCTCAAGTAGTCAAATTTTTGAATCTATGAAGGCAGGTAAGTCAGTGCTTACTCCTTGCCTAGGGAAAAATCAATCCTCTCTTGCCTCCTCTACTATTCTTACTTTTTCCCTCCTTTCCTTCTTTAGTTTGGAGCATCTTGTAATGAGATAACCTATTTCTTCATAGTTATAACACCTTTTCATCTCTCTACACTTATCCACTTCCATTGTATTAGGGTCTCACCTTAGAATGTCCAAAACTGATTTTTTCCTCACATCCTCTAAATTCTTCAAGGTTTTTCTTTCTCCAAACTCTTCAATTGCCTTTCTTCTTGATCTTTCAAAATTCAATACCTTCTCATACCAGTTATCCAGTGAATCTGAATTTCTTAGTTGACCAATTTTAACTAGTTTTCATACTAGTGCTAGATGGATTCCTTTCTTGAATAAACCCACTAATGTAATCTCATTATATCCAGAGAGTTCCTTCCAAGTGACAAATTCTAACTAGTAGTCTTCAAGTAGTTAGTTCTCTTGCTTTAGCTTGGTCAATTTGTTGATCACATGAGTCTAGGTTTCTGTCAATATAAAGAACTATGCCATTTCATTAGCCATTTCTTTCCATGTTTTGAACAGAGGCTTGTTGGTCATAGTTGATACATTGAGTTCTTTGTTGGTTTCTTTCCACTCTTTTTAGAAGGGTAGAAACTTCCTGATCTAAGTATCTGTTCATCATTGGGTCTGATTGTTCTTTCCTCCCTTGATTTTTCCTAAAGCCATTTCAATCCTCTTCCATTCCTTTGAGATACCATTGCTTTGGAAAAACAACATCATTCTTCTGCACCAGACCCTTACTTCATCCAGATTCCCTTTGAAGTTGTTAGGTTCCTTTATTCTTCTTTTGACCAGTTTGTCAGCAAAGTCTTTCTTGACTTCTTCCATAAAATTCTGTATACTAGTTGTATAGGCATCCTTAGCTTCTTTTCCTAAGTCCTTCTAGGCATTGGATAGGGAGTTGAAGAAAAAGGTCATGATGGTAGTTAAAAATACCATGATAATGGCAAGTGAGATCATGATAGTGGAATTTGTAGATATATTGGTAGCTTTATTCTTATATTATGAATCCTCAACCCGGTGTTTGAGTAGAAGATATGTATTAACCAGAACAAAGCTAAGTCTGTACTATTCTACTAATCACTATATATACTACATTAGTCCTCATGCTTTCCTCAGTGCATCATGTTACCCCTCCATCATAATGAATGTCATAGAGAAGCAAACTTGTTACAGGTAATAGCTCTATTGTCAGATTGTTGTTCAAAGGCAAGCATTATATAAGACATGAGATAGGATTTGTTAACAACTGGATAAATTAATTTCTAGGTGAATGGAATTTTCAGTTTGTATGATGCTCTGCTAACCTTCCATATTATTGGGAATAGACCTAGTCATTAAGTTTCTTAGAGGGTTGACTCATACTATAGTGTGTTGCATCTACCCAAACTAGATCTTCTACTGTCTATTTGACTTTGGGTTTCTTTCCAGTGTCCTATTTTCTTTTTATCATCTCATTCACCTTCTTTAACATGGTCTCAACTATTATGAACATTGAGTGGGACTACAATTATTATCAGCTATGGTCTGATAATGAGTGATTAATAGATGAGATGTTAGTACTGCTTAATAAAGATATTATAATGTAATAATACATTGAATGTCTGGGGACTTGGAATAGATATTGGACTTTATAACATAAATAGGACTCTTCAAAGAAACCTCAGACTATCTTCTTTTTTATTTTTGTTCTCTAACAAATGAAATAACATTAGACCAACCCATTTATAGACAATGACTCAACTTGTCACTCCTATCACTAGACTGTTACCTAACTAGTCACTCTTAGCAACTTGTGTTTCTATCTTATAACACTGTCATAGTATCTAGTTAGAATAAATACAGACCAGAAAAAGAAGGGAATAGCAAGTTTGTCATAAGTCATCTTGACTATGATAAGAAAAATAGACACAGACTGGAGTCAAACCAGTAACTAGTGGACACTTGTAGATTAAACAAGGACAAATAGTCTAGATTGCATATATAGTGTAGTAGAATCAAGTGAGAACTCTATTGAGTTCTCTTCTAACCCTAAAGAGCTTCCTAGTCTAAACCCTAAACTAGGATCTTAAGTCAGTTACTAACAGAAGAACTCAATTCCACTACTAAGATACCATTTGCTTTGAACCCTGTCTATTCTTACTTTTATCTTGATTGACCCTCAACTAATGATCATTACAATCATTAGTCACCTCTATATATATAACTAGGCCCTTAGTTTAAGAGGACTTCACAGTCAGTTAGAGACTACAGATAGAGGCACTGTACCAAATTCAGACACTATGTCCAAGACCTAACCTTACAATTAAGTAGTGTTTATTAGATTACTTGTATGCTTTCATGTTATCAACCTTGTACTGGGGTTCATTGTGACTTATACACATAAAGGAGTAATAGTTACTCTCTAGGAGACTGTCTAATTTAGGGATCCCCTCCATGAGGTAATAGTATAACCCTAGTATTAGAATAGTAGTCAGTAAGAAAGTAGGTATCTAGCTAGGTGAAGATCTTATGCCCTAACAAACATAATATAAGTAAGATTACTATTAATTCCATACCTTTGAGGCACCAACACAATGTCTCAACAATAATATTATCAACTCATGAGCAACCTGCTCAAAGAAAAGCATGCTCTCACTTCATTAAGAGCACAATTAAAAGGAAAGTGAAAAAGAGAATGCTGGAGTTGCAGAAAGTTTGGACACCTGGCCTATAATTGCAGGAACAAGAAGGGGGAAAAGGGGAAATCAACCCCTCAAAATAAATTTGTGTTAACAAGCAGGGTGATGAGAAGTGGAGAAGGCAGAGAATATATTAGGTGACATGAAGTAGAAGAAGAAAGGAAGAAAGTCAAGTGTTTTAGATGTTGGGGAATAGAACACCACAAGTAAAAGTACTCAAATATTGAGAAAAGAAGAGGAGAGGAGAAGGTAGCATATGTGGCTAGACCACAAAAGGTACAGCAGAAGAGAAGGCTAGCATGTCCTATATGGGAAAAGGTACAGGAGTACTATAATGAATGGAGTATACCTCCAAAAAACATGCTCCTACTCAAAAGAGAATGGATCATGAAGGAGACAGTGGCAATCTATGTGAAGGCAAGGGGGTCCAAACCCACAAAAACCAAGAACAAGAGTTCTTCCTAAAAAGACAAGTAAAAAATGTATGGTATGGACTCTGCCAGGAAGCATGGAACTAAAGAGAAAAAGAAGCAAAAAGAGGAGAAATGACAAGGGTACAATATGCCAAATGTGGGAGAAGAGATACAATAGGAGAAAGAGTGATAGAACAAGAGAGATAGATCTTGTGTCTAGAATGCAAAACAGGGAAAAAGAAACCATGGTGGAATTGGGAAATGGCAATGCACAGCCAAAGAGTCCAAAAAGCACAGTAACAGAGAGAGACAGTTAAAGGGACATTAGGAGAACATTCAAAATATTGAGAGATGTGTAGCTAAACATTGAAATAAAAAAAGTAGATATACACAAAGGTGTGATAGTTAAAGTACTCTTGGATAGTGGTGCAACAGGAATGTTCATAGATAAGAAAACAATAGAAAAATATGGTTTTAGACTACAGAAGCTAGAAAGACCACTCATAGTAAGAAATATAAATAGAATAGGAAACAATGGAGGAAATATTACATATCAAGTAGAGATTAATGTGTTTTATAAAAAGGATGAGAATGGATATGTGTAACCTTGGAAGAATGGAGGTGATATTAGGCATGCCTTGGTTACAAGTACATAACCCAAAGATAAATTGAAAGACAAAAGAAGTAAAAATAACAAGATATCTACCTCTGTATAGAAGAAACTTAGTAGTAAAGGAAAATATAAAGTGGAGAAAAAAATAGGAAAAAGAATTAGAAATATAAATAAGTCAGACCAAGAGAAATAGAAGTAGACAATAGAAAAAAAATTCAACAAAGAAGTCGAGATGAACAAGAAGAAAGTTAGGAAGATGGTGTTACAAAAATTCCATAAGTAACTTAAAGTGTTTGAGAAGACATAATCAAAGAAAATGTTGGTAAGGAAACCTTGGGACCATGCAATAAACCTAAAAGAGGAAGGAGAGAATATATGCAATACTAAGAGAAAAAAAAGAGGAAGTTAGAGAGTTTGTAAAGAAGCAATTGAGAAAGGGATATATTAGACCCTCAAAGTTATCTCAAACTTCACCAGTCTCCTTTGTAGAAAAGAAAAATACAAAGAAAAGGATAGTGTAGGACTATAAGTATCTAAACAAGAGAACAATTAAGGACAATTATCCACTACCTTTGATTTTAGATCTAATAGATACTATGGGTACTTGGTGTTAAATTAATTATTATATTGTGTATTACTATAGTTTAATATACAAGTCGCACTTACCTAAGCACGGTGCTTCTTTGTCTCAACTGCCACATCGCAAACTGCTCTGCTTCTCTCAAGATCCCTCTTTCCTATTAGGTTGTCTATTATTATCTGTTGAATAACTCAGTGAGTGGGCCATCATTTGTCCCCACTGTAATTGCTGCTTTCTATTCTTCTAACAGGTTATGGGCCCCAGTTTGCCCTGACCTCTTTTGGCACTCTTAAGCTGCCTTAGTTGATGGAAAGGACTTGACTGGCTTGCTGATCTGTTGGGGATTAAGATGATTTCCCTGTTGAATCCTCTCATGCCCATAGGATTCTCTGCTTTCTTGCAGATGCTATGGCCCATGGCTGTTTAGGATGAAGTACTGCACATTCATTACTGCATCTGCTCCCTGAACTAAGCTGATTTCTTGATGATAACTATGATAAGTTTAATCTCTACCATTCCTTGTCTCTCTGGCCCTTCTGTTTATCCATTCTGAGCAATCAGTGTGTAGTCCTGTCTTGCCATGATTACCATGCCTGGTTCTCTTTATAATACCAAGGATATACTCACTTCCTCCACTATTCCTTCTACTACAGATCAAGATGAGCACACTAAATGTAGCAGCCTTGACTCTCAGGCTCTTGGAATAATAAACTCATTCCTAGCTCATAATATCCTTATGCATGGAAAAGAGAATGCAGAGTCTCTCTGGAACTATTTGCACAATAAGTATAGCTCTCCTAGGCCTACTTCTGTTTTTGTAGACTATTAGCACACTAGACATTTCCAGATTTCTAGGAATAGCAACCCTGCTCTCCAGATTGCAGAACTTGATACTCTCTATACTAGGCTGGAGGGAAACAAATGTAATGTTCCCTCTTTTATTCATGCAATGACACTTTTATCTGCTATCTCTCAATCTTGGGATAACTTGGCCACCTCTATCCTCACTTTCCAGACCTCACTCACCCAGTTGACTTGGGATTTTGTGAGCTCAGCTATTCAGTCTGAGTTCTCCCAAAGATTAACCAGTGCTCATACTGCTTGCCACTCAGATATTCCTAGAGGTGATCGTCCTCCCTCTTGGAAGAAGAATCCCCAGGATAAGCAGCAGTCACAAAAGGATTCCTCCCAACAGCAAAAGAAAAAGCATGGTCAAGGAAAGTGTAGTAGTAAAGTACACCAAGCAGATGGCTCTTCCAAATCTGTTAATGATGATGAGTATCAAGCCTCCAGTGCCATTGCCTTTACAAGTATGGCTATTATCTTCCCTTCTACTTATCCTCTTCTTCCCAAGCCTCAATCAAAAGCTAGAGTACCCAAGCTCGCTAATCAGCTCTCTGAGTAATACCCTTCTCAAATTGGTCCAATCCATGGTCCATTGGCACATGCACAAGATAGAGTACTAAAACTATATAATAAGCGCTTGGCTAAGAAATTCCCTAATCCTACTCCTGTTAAGGCATCTGTCTCCAAAATCACTGAGTCTTCCTCAAAGGCTTCTCTCCCTCAGGTTCAAAATAGTCCATTCAAAATGGATGTTGATCTACCTTCAGTGTTAAACACATCTATTTTAGGGGAGTTAGCTAATGCTGATGATATAGTATCCTTGGGAAGTCCTGAGGATTGGGGCTTGAATAATCAAAATTCTGGATATGACCTGTATGTGCATTCCCCCACTGTCTTTTACCACTCTCTAACTATCTCAGCTCAGTCTCCTACAACCTGTGCCAATATAACAGCTGCAACTAGGAACTTTATAACATCAAGTAATGTAGTCTATATGGCTCGATGTGACAATAAATTTGTGTTGCCTGCATCACCTATAGCTGAGAATTTACAAAGATGTGATAGAGCACTATGCACTATATGCAAGGGTAAAGAAGCACCATATAGCTACTCTTATAATGATGAATGGTTCTTAAACTCTGGTGCCTCTGCCTATTTCACTCCTTTTGAGTCTAACTTCATTTCTATGACTCAAGGAAATTATAGTCGCGTTGAAATAGCCAATTCTAAAGCACCTCTTTTTATAGTTGCTGTAGGAACTGTCCTTATAAAACATGAAATCATTGACCCTAAAAACAGAACAACCAGAACTACTATCTTTAAACTATGGCCAGTGTACTGTGTTCCTGGTATAACCATACGCCTCCTCTCTACTGGACAGCTACTCCAATCTGGATTGAGTATAGAAGGCACAATGGATAGTTCAACCTTTTGTGGCTCATCTAGTGATACTGTCCTCTCTGCCCTACCTAACCTTTGGGGGAGCATCCAGGTTATAAGGACATATATCATTAAGAACAATGTTTCTAATCCTATGAGCCTTGTTACAAGACACCCAGATTATGAGATAATTCATTGTTGACTTGGGCACATCTCTGATAAAGCCATGAGACATATTTCAGACAATGTTGAAGGTGCTGAAAAGATCTGCTTCCCTAACAAGCAAGAAGTATGTATACTGCGGTTGCGCTTTAGGAAAGCTATACCAGCGTAGTTTCTCTGAGAACCCTAAACATTCTAGTGAGACTCTTGGATTGATCCATTCAGATCTTCTTGAGCTCCCCACTTTATCATACTCAAAGTATAAGTGGGTGATTACATTCCTTGATGACTATTCCTCCTATTGTAGAGTTGCTTTCTTGTGCAAAAAATCAGATGCTACAGAAGCAATTAAAGCTGTTTTCTGGCTGTGGTCAAATACTACTTTCCACTCTGTTAAATGCCTACATACTGATAATGGGAGAGAGTATATGATATCGGAATTACAATCCTTTTTACGTGAACAAGAAATTGTCTATGAGACAAGTACACTACATGTACACTAGAAAAATGGTCGAGCAGAGTGGTTGAATTGAACACTGCTAGAAAAGGTGCAATCTATGTGACTTGAAGCATGCTTACCTGATTCCTGGTAGGAGTTTGCTTTTGCAACTGCTACCCATGTCTATAACCATACTTCCATTAAACGTCTCAAATGGAAAACACCTCAAGAGATCTTCACAGGTGAAAAACCTAAAATATCACACCTTTGTGTCTTTGGCTATAGAGCATATGTGTATCTCCCCAATGAAGTTTGTGCAAATAAACTTACACCATGCTCTGAACTTATGATATTTATTGGGTATAAGGATAATGGCTATAAATTTATTTGCCACACACAAGGAAATATTATATTCCGCTCCACCCAAGCTATCTTTGATGAAGGACACTTCTCTAGATGTCCATCTTCTTACTCCAGAGAGCAAATGCCTCCTGGTAGACTAACCCTAGAGATAGAGTCATCAGCACCTGAACCTTTTGGTGTAGATGAATCTCCTCTAACACCCTTTCCACTAACACCTGCATATCCTAGACCCTTTACTCCTCCAATCCCTCCTAATTTGCCAACTCACTCAGAATCTCCATCTCCCTTTCCTTCACTGATACTACCTAAATGGTTCTCAGTAAAAATTGAAGAAGTTGAAAATGTTGAAGATGAAGATGTTGAGATGCATTTCCTAAGCCCTTCTTCTCCTGAAGCTGGTCCCTCACAGTATACTCCTCCTCAGGTTCCAACTATAATACCTCAAAAATGAGGTAGTAACCCACAGCCAGGAGAAGATGTTCCTCCTCTGAGATATGGCTTGAGGAGATCAATCCATGAGACTAGAGTCTCTCACAGAGAAGGCAATATATATGGAGAGAATTGCCATCCCATAAATGTCTTGAGGTGCCCTGAGTAGTAACAACATCCTAGTGAGACTGATCTAGATATGGCATGCAGAATGCTTAAGAATGCTCACAGATATATTCAAGCACAACCTGAGACCATTCCAATTGGAGGAGTATACTATCTATATAGTCAATGGGACAATACCATTGAAATAAATGGAATCCACTATGAAGTTGATTGGATAGGACAACGACCTATTATAATTGACATAGAGGGAAATAGGATAAATACTTCATCTCCAGCAGGCGAGTCAGCTACCACAGCTATTACCAACCACATGGTATGCCTTGCAAGAAAAGGGGGAGCAGAGCATATTCGCTTTCTCTTGGCACTCAGAGCAACTAAGACTCATGTTCTACCAAAAACCTTTAAAGATATCGCTAAACTACTAGCTGACTCTAAGAAAAGGTGGCTTGAGTTTTGCCTTGAGGAGTTGAAATCGCTCAAAGACAAAGATGTTTATGAAATTGTAGACCTTCCTAAGAGAAGAAAAGCAGTCAAGAACTACTGGGTATATAATATCAAGCCTAATGGTTGTTATCAATCTCGTCTTGTTGCCAAAGGATTTTCTCAAGTCAAAGGCATTGACTTTGATGAATTATTCTCTCTAGTTGTCTGCTATAAAACTGCGTGACTGCTTCTTGCTATTGCTGCACTTGAGAACCTAGACATCCAAAGCATTAACGTCAAAACAGCCTACTTATATGGCAATCTGAATGAGGAAATCTATATGGAATAGCCAGAAGGTTTCGAACTACCTGGGAAAGAAAACAAAGTCTGGTAACTTTGCAAAGCATTATATGGCCTTAAGTAAGCTGGCTTATCCTGGTGGTACACAATGACCAAGTCAATACTTGCCCTAGGATTTAAGAGATGTAAATCCAATGCTAGTGTATATTACTATCATAACAAAAAGACTAAAGCACTAGTTATAGCCATTGTCTATATTGATAATGTTTGCTTTATAGGTACTAAAGGTTCCCTGCTCCTCAATGAGTTGAAGCAGAAATTTATGGCTAAATGGAAATGTCATGACCTTGGTGAAACCACAGAGTTCCTAGGCATGCACATAAGCCATGATTATAAAAATCAAAAGATATTTATTGATTAATGTGAGTATTTGGAAAAGGTGCTGGCACACTTTAATATTGCAACTAATCCTACTCATACTCTATTGCCATCTGAGTTTAGCTTTAAACCAAATGAAAAGCAATGTGATCCCAAATTCCACCAAAAGTACCAACAACTGGTTGGTTCTCTAATGTACTTAATGATTGGCTTGAGACCAGATATTGGCTTTGCAGTTATCAAGTTAGCTCAACAAATGGCAAACCCTTTTAACAATCATTATCGAGTTGGGTTACACCTTTGTAGATACTTGCTTGCCACTCGCAGATATTGGCTTGTCTATAATGGATTAAGCAACAAATCACTTATAGCATACTCTGATTCTGATTGGGGCCAAGACCATGAGCATCACAAGTCAACTACTAGCTATTTTACTATGCTGGCTCAAGGAATCACTTCCTGGTTAAGTCGTAAACAGAAA
>Ga0153998_1000225_pt1 | contig 11507 bp, 15 predicted proteins | sample TSNC082MetaG_FD_104725 | JGI IMG/M metagenome (GOLD analysis project Ga0153998, IMG submission 104725) | Attine ant fungus gardens microbial communities from North Carolina, USA - TSNC082 MetaG | ecosystem: Host-associated > Fungi > Mycelium > Unclassified | place: USA: North Carolina, Lumber...
GCAGAACCAGTATATAGTGTAGAACATCCCTCCAGGAGCCTCATCCTAATCTCTGAGGATTCTCCTGGAGGTAAGTTGTATCATAACCACAGACTGTAATATAACTGAGGATTCTCCTGGAGTCTTGTGTCCAGTCGCCCTTACAGCCTCCTGCTGAGACTATCTGCTTTCCCCATCTTACTTTCCAGAATATGTTTTAATGTAAAATCGAATCTGGATAGGTACAAAGCCTATTGTGCTTGCCTTCAATTCAATTTTTACACTCTCATGAAGTATTCAAGATTTTTGTGATCTGTCCAAATCTTGAATTTAACTGCTGCTCCTTCCAGAAAATGTCTCCATGCCTCTAAGCATCTAATGACTGCTAGCATTTCTTTATTGTGTATCTCATAGTTTCTCTCTGTATCACTTAGAGATTTAGAAATAAAAATGACTAGTCTCTATTTTTCATCTGAGCACTTCATCAAGAGTACTCCTCTAGTAGTATAATTTGAAGCATTAGCTTCCACCCTAAATTCCTTGTCTAAATCTGGGGCTGCTAATACCGGTTTACTAGTAAAGATCCTTTTTAGCTCATTGAATGCTTTTTACTGCGCTTCCTCCCACCACCACTTCTCATCTTTTCGTGTAAGCACGTTCATTAGCCTAGCTACTTGAGCAAAATCCTTGGTGAACCTTCTGTAGTAATTTGCAAGGTCCAGGAATTTTCTGATGTCTTTCACATTTTTTGGCTGTAGCCAACTAAGCACTTCATCTACTTTCTCTGCCTTTATTTCTATCCCATTAGGTCCTATGACAACCCCTAGGAATCCTATCTTTCTTACCTTCCACACACATTTTTCTGGCTTGACATACAAGTCGTTCTCCTCTAACCTTCACAATATTTTTTCTACAATTTCATTATGTCCTTCCTCCATCTCTGTTCCTACCAACACATCGTCTACAAACGCTGCTACTTTTCCTTCATTAATCAAGTCTCTTAGTATTTCCTTCATTATTGCTTGGAATGTTGCTGGTGAATTTGTTATTCCGAAAAACATGGCTGTTAGTTCGAAGGATCCTATATACATAGTAAATGCCCCTTTCCATTCATTTCTCTCCTTTATCCTTACATTATTAAATCCCTACCTGAGATCCATTTTAGTGAATACTTTCTTGCTCCCTATATTGTTGATTAACTCAGTAATTAATGGAAGCAGGTAGTTGTTCTTCACTGTCTGATCATTTAAGTTATGGTAGTCTATTACCATCCTCTTGCTTCTGTCCTTTTTGTCTAAGACAACATCTGAGACAATTTTGAGAGTCTGATATACCCTTTCCTCAATTGATCTTCCATGTAAGGGTAACCAGAGTAGAACACTCCAGGAGATTCCTCAGTTAAATTATACTCTATAAAATATGTTACAATCTATCTCCAGGAGATTCCTTAGAGAATTAGATGAGGCTCTTAGAGGGAATAATCTACATTATATATATTACAGTGTCCTTGCATCCCTACTTTTGGTAACCAGGGTCTGAACAATAAAAGTGTGTTAGGAGGCAACAGAGTGTACTTAGAGCAATGGGGATAAGACCAAATATTACGTAGTAATATTTGATCAGCTGCAGGATCACTCCGGAGGACTAATACAGGCTCCAGAGTTGTGTGTAAGGGGTCCCCTTACATTCCATGAAGTTCTGAACCTCCTTTCTTTCATTCTTAGATAGAGAGTAAATTCTTTCTTTCTATGGTTTAAATGTCTTTTTGAGATCTATTGCATGATCCCAAGTTTTCCTGGTCAGCATTCTCTCTGACTCCACCTTTCCAAACACCTTTTTCCATCTCAAAAATCTTCTAGGGACTATCTCCTTGATCTTCCTGCAGTTCTCTTTTATTTCCTCCTCTTTTCCCCAATCTTTTTTGTTGTTACAATGGTAACACCGTGATGCATACTGTGCGTGCATGACGCGCGCACATGGATTGGTCAGCTCACTATCAGCCTTTCCAGAATCCTCCGAATTGTTTAAATAATTGCCAATTGCTGTAACTACCTTAGTTTCATTCTCCCTCAGGAGGACCCCATCCTTGTCAACTCATATCTCTCTCTCTCTCTTAATAAATCTTTTGAATCCTAGAAGGGACAAGTGTAGGAGCAGGTACAACTCACTGTTGAGGCCAAGCCCCCCAAGAAGAATTCCCTTTCTGGAGTCGAACCTGACAGTAGAACGAAACTAAACTAACTTCTACACTACCATCATTCCTATCTCTCTCCCCTCCAAGAGTACCTAGTCATGTCCCGAACTCCAAACCCAGACCCTAGTCTGGAACATCGCCTGAGGAGAGATGGTGTCCAACCTATTATCCCCAGAGAATTCACAGTAACCCCTGTAGAGCGCTCCCTTACCACCTCCCAAGCCCAAAATCAACAATTGCTCTCGCAGGAACCAGTTGATAAAATAGTCAAAGATTCAGCCCCAGAAGAGGTGGAACGTACCCTAGATAGTCATAATCAGCAACAAGATCATCTGCACGACAACTCTCAAAACCCACATCCAGATACCTCTGGGTTGGACTTACAGGCTATATTATTGGCACTAGCTAGACGACCAGATGCACAACCAAGGAAAAGAAACAAAGGAGTCAAAGAACCAGATTTGTTCAGCAGGGGTAGCCCGGACGAACTTCGAGCATTTATATTCCAATGTCAAATTTACTTTCGTGCTTGTGAAGGGGAGTTCCTTAAAGACACTGAGAGAATCTTCTTTGCTATTTCCTATCTTCAGGGTGTGGCCCTTGATTATTTTGAGCCTTTTATCAATGAGGCCAAAGCTTACCAAAACTTCGACTTCTTGGAAGACTGGTTAGCTTTTGTCCAGAAACTCTCTAACTTATTTGGGTCATACTCACCAGAAGATAATGACGAGGACGCTATCGTTGCAATTCCTTTTCCAAATGACGGCAAGGCTGTCAACTACTTCATCCAATTTGCCAAGTTCCAAAACTGGATCCGTTGGGACGACAGAGCACTCAGAAAAGTGGTGAAGGATGCCATTCCTGACCACATCTGCGATGAGTTGAGGTTTAGCCATGAGGATGTCTCAATGTTTGAAGGCTTGAAGAGGGCTGTAATGAGGATTGATAACGACTTCTGGAAATGTCAACAAGAAGAAAAGCACAAATTCCAAGCATTGAGGGCTACACAAGGCTACACACCAAAAGTACCTAGACCTATCCAAGGAAGACCTCCCCCTGCTTTAGAAAGCCTCATATCAACTGATAAGTTACCCCGAGACTGCAACTAGGGACCGTTAACCCAATATCCTTTCTTTTCTCATACTGAACAGTCACCGTCTGGCACCAGCACCATTCTGGGCCCAGATGGCCGGCTTACACCCATAGAACATCAACACCACATGAACCTGAGACTCTACATGTGCTGTGGCCAGTCTGGTCATCTTGCTAGGTCCTGCCCCAAGCAGGCTTACTGATCGTCGGGACCAATAGAGGCTCGTGTGTCCTACATCAATCAGTCAGTGGATTTCCTAGAGTTGTCAAAAAACAACCCGGTAGTCACCTCACACCCTAGAGAGTCGACTGCCTAAATTCAGCCAGGGAAATAATACTACATCTGAGTGCAGCAACGATTACCTGCTTGAAGTTATTGCAAGTTGAGCTCTTACTCCCTCCTATCCCAGCGCCTGTCATTGCCTTGGTAGATTCAGGGTCGTCTGACTGCTTTGTGGATTCTGTCCTTGTATCTAAGTATTGCTTACCATGCTGAAAGATCAATCCTCTCCCACTCACCCTGATAGATGGGACCATTAACTATCTTGTGAATCATGTCGTGTCTTTGCCAATTAGATTCCCTTGCTCATACTCTTGTCAGATTGAGTTTTTTGTGACTAAACTAGAGGGCACTTACCCCATAGTACTAGGGCACAACTAGTTGACCCAACACAACCTCCTAGTAGACTGGAGGAAAGGAACCTTGGAATTCAATGCACTTGAGCCAGCAAATCAACCCATTAGCCCCTGATATAACCTAGAACCCCAGAACCCTTCATTAGAGACACCCCCGTCCTCTGAGAACTCGCCTATTTATCCCATACCCGCACCTGAAAATCAACTGTCAAACAACTAGTTCTCACCTGAAAAACCTCAGATCTCCCTAGTGAATGCTGCCACATTCAAAATCGCTTGCAAAACTAAAGGAGCAATCAGCTTCCAGATTGTGTCCCTCCCTACAGTGATTACCGGTCTCGCTGCGCAGATGGGGGAGGCTACCCCAGAAATACCTGGACTCCTCAAGGACTACGAGGAGTATGCAGATGTTTTCAGCATACAAAAAGCCAAAATACTCCCAGAACATCAATTCTATGACTTAGCCATACAGATCGAGGGGGATAAGATATCTTCTCTGGGCCCTATATACTTCCTATCAGCACTAGAACTGGAAACCTTGCAAGAGTTCTTGGAGGAAAATACAAAAACAGGCATTATACACCTATCCAAGTCCCCTTGCAGTGCCCCAGTACTGTTTGTCAAGAAGAAAGATAGGACATTGCGCCTATGCATAGATTACCATGGTCTGAACCAAATGTCCCGTAAGGATCGATACCTGATTCCTCTCTTGAATGACCTCTTAGATGTCCCCAGAAAGGCATGAATATACTCAAAGATAGATCTGAAGAGTGCTTACCATCTAGTGCGCATTACCAAGGGGGATGAGTGGAAAACAGCTTTCCGCACTCGCTACGGTTTGTTCAAATGGCTCGTGATGCCATTTGGCCTGTCAAATGCCCTGTCGGCCTTCCAGCTTTTCATGAATGATATCTTTTCTGATGTCTTGGACATCTTTGTAGTCATCTATTTAGATGATATCTTGATTTACTCAGACAATATGGATGACCACAAGAAGCATGTAAAGGAGGTTCTCAAAAGACTGTGAAAGAACTAGCTATATGCATCACCTACCAAATGTGTCTTCTACCAGGACAGGATCGAGTTCCTAGGTTTTGTCTTGGGAGTGGATGGCCTGAGAATGGATGAATCGAAGACACAAACTATACAGAATTGGCCGACGCTGCATCGAGTAAAGAATGTACAGTCCTTCTTAGGATTTGCAAACTTTTACAGGCACTTTATTGACAATTACGCTGAAATAACCTCACCACTCCATCTAACCTGGAAAAATGAACCCTGGTCCTGGACAACAGATTGCCAAGTAGCATTTGACAATATCAAAGAAGCATTCACTACAGCACCCATACTAGGACACTGGGATCCTGAGTCACTGATGATCCTGGAGACCGATGCCTCTGACCACGCCCTGGCGGCCATCCTTTCCACCCGGTCCAATGGTGAGATTTGCCCTATTGCCTTCCATTCGAGAGCCTTCAGTGCAGCAGAAATTAACTATGATGTGCACAATAAGGAGTTATTAGCCATCGTTGAATCCTTCAAGAAGTGGCGACATTACCTTGAAGGAGTTGCCACCCCAGTGGAGGTGTACACTGATCACAGAAACCTCACCTATTTTTCTGAGACCAAAACACTCTCCCGGCGCCTAGCTAGGTGGTCAGAATTCCTCTCACAGTTTAACCTGTCAATCAAGTTTTGGCTGGGAAGACTGGGGAAGAAGCCAGATGCCTTGACCCGAAGGTGGGACATCTATGGGGACGACCCATCAAAGGACTTTCCAATCCAGAAGCCAGTCTTTATCCGAACCCAGTTAATGCTCTCTGAGGTGGATCTGGGAAGTCAACCTCTGACCTTGCAAGCAGCCATTGTGACTGACCTTCAATCACTCATTTCCGATATCAAGGAGGCCCAGAAATCAGACCAATCACACATGTACTCCCTAATGAATGGGGGGACAACAGAAGACCTTCGATAGACCAGAGGCGAGGACGGCATATTGTACTATGAAGGACAGTTATTTGTGCCCAATACTAATGACCTTCGGCTACAAGTACTCAAAGCTAATCATGACCATGTTTTGGCAGGCCATCCAGGACAGTCTAAGACTTACCATTTGGTGCACCGAGAATTCAACTGGCCAAATCTTCGAGAATTTGTGTCAGACTACATCCAGTCTTGTAATGTCTGCAGAAGGAACAAAGCGAGATACCATAAGCCTTATGGACTACTCAAACAGCTCCCAATCCCACTTAGGTCCTGGGAATCTATCTCAATGGATTTCATTGAACAACTACCTCCATCAGGAGGCTATACAGACATCTTAGTTGTAGTAGACCGGCTCACCAAACAGGCACTGTTCATTCTGACCATAAGATCACTCGATGCCACCATGCTGGCAGAATTGTTCATCAAACACGTCTTCTCAAAGTATGGTGTACCCAGCCACGTCACATCCAACCGAGGAACAGAATTCGTGTCTAAGTTCTTCAGATCTTTGGCTAATGCACTGGATATGAGGCTACACTTTACCTCAGGATACCACCCGGAGGCTGACGGCCAAACCGAGTGTACTAATCAAACACTCGAACAATTCTTGAGGATCTATTGCAACTACCAACAATTGGATTGGTCGCTATTACTCCCCTTAGCCGAGTTCGTCTACAACAACACACCGTCATCCACTACAGGTGTCTCCCCCTTCTATGCAAATAAAGGTTACCATCCCAAGATACAACTACAGGTGGAAAACGACGCACGGATCATGGAGGCAGATTCATTTGTGACAGATTTGAGGTTGGTACATGACGATCTGAAAAGGGCGATTGAAGACGTACAGCATCGCTACTAAATACCAGTGGACAAGAGAAGAACACCAGCACCCAAGATAGAGGTGGGCGACCATGTGTTCATACTCGCCAGATTCATAAAATCAACCCGGCCTACCAGAAAATTATCAGAAAAATACTTAGGTCCCTTCAAAGTTATAGGGAAACCAGGTACTTACTCGTACCTAATCAAACTTCCTAACCACCTCCACACTATCCATCCTGTCTTCCATGTATCGTAGATTGAGCCAGCACCCCTCAACAACATCCCTAACCACGTCAACCCTCCCCCACCTCCCATAGAAATTGATGGTAACTTGGAATTCGAGGTGGCCCATATACTGGACTCCAAGCTTGACCAGCAAAGGAGAGACCTACTGCTATACCTTGTCCAATGGTCAGGTTATGAGGGCACTCTGGATGAATATTCGTGGATGCCAGCCTCCGATCTAGAGAACACAGCCGAGTTAGTGTCTGAATTTCACTCCCTTTACCCAGAAAAACCTGGGCCATGCACTAGACTCTGAACCATGATCCCAGGAACCTTCAAAGCTATACTGCCAGTCGCAAACAAGGAAACTGCGAGCTAATCTATGGCCACAAGGGTGTGACTATAAGGAAGGAGTACTGTCATGATAGTGACACTGTGATGCGTACTGTGCGCACGTCACACACACGCATGAATTGATCAGCTCACCATCAGCCTTTCTGGAATTCTCCGAATTATTTAAATAATTGCCAATTGTTGTAACTACCTTAGTTTCGTTCTCCCTCAGAAGGACCCCATCCTTGTCAACTCTCTCTCTCTCTCTCTTAATAGATCTTTTGGATCCTAGAAGGGGCAAGTGTAGGAGCAGGTACAACGCCTTTGTGTGTATCTATTTTCTCTATCCCAATATTTAGCCACATTTCTCTCAGCATTTTAAAGGTTCTCCTGACCTCCCTTTGACTACCCCCCTCTTTTGCTGCGCTTTCTAGTTCTCTTGACCATGCACCGCTTTGCTGCACTTTTGCCTCTTTGGGCTGTGCTGCCTTTCCTATATACCCACACCATTTCATTTCTTCCAACTTCCTTTTGGAGATCACTCCTTGTCCCTTGTTATCTTCCACATAGCATCTCTGACTTTCACACCTTTCACAAGTTAGGTATGAAACTACTACTTTCTCCATACACCACCCTAGTTCTAATAGTTGCACCTCTTCTGGAATGCCTTTTCCATAGTGCTCCTCTGCTCACTTTCTTAGCTCTTCTACTGAGCTTCTCCTCCACTCTTGCTGTGCATCTTGTGACTTGGCCACATATGCTGCCTTTTCTTTCTCTACTCTCCTCAACTTCTCTTTATCTGCCTGTATCTTTCCTCTTTTGAGGAATGCCGGCCTCTTCCTTTCTTCTTGGTGTGCCTTTCTCTCAACCAGACACACCACTCTTTTCACCTTTGTCTCCTATAATGGGCACTCTCTACATTTGTGCCCTTTCTCACCATACTTATAACACTCAACCACTATTGTCTCCATCCTCCTAATTATTCTTTCTTCATCTCCACTCTTCATCACTCTGCTACTTAATACTTCAAATTTATTTAGGGGAGCATCCTTCCCCTTCTCTTCCTTCACATTCTTATAGTTGCAGGCCAGGTGCCCAAACTTCTTGCAACATCAACACAACTTCCTCTTTCTTCCCTCTAGTTCTTCTCTCAGTTTGGCAAGGGAGCATTTTTGTTTGAGCAGGTTGCTTATCAAAGTCTTATATTGAGTTTGAGACATCTTGTTGACGTCTCGATTGGTATGGAATGAATAAATGATCTTACTAGTTACTACATCTACTGGGATGCAAGATCTTCACCTAGCCAGAGTCCTACTGCCCTACTAACTACTGCCCTAATAGTACTTTGTTTATCACCCAATGAATGGGATCCCTAATCTAGATAGTCCTCTAAAGATAACCATCACTCCTTTGCATGTACCAACTCACAATGGAGTCACAGCATAAGGTTTATAGTGAGAAAAGGTTACAAGTAAACTACTAGACACTGCTCGTTTGTAAGGTCAGGTCTTAGAAATGATACCCGAGTTTGGTACCACTCTTCCACCCACTGTCCCTAACTGACAGTGAAGTCCCCTTAAGCCAAGGGCCTGGCTATATATGGAGGTGGTTACTGATCGCAATGATCAGCAACCAAGAGTTGATTTGTAATGAGATAAGAGAGTGAGCAGAGTCCAAGGCAGATGGTGCTCTGAAGTAAATTGAGTTCTAGTATCAAAGAGCCAAACTTCATGCCAGAATTAAGCCAACTGTAAGGGCAACTGGAGCAGAGCACTCCAGGAGATTCCTCAGTTAAATTATACTCTATGAAATATGTTACAACCTACCTCCAGGAAATTCCTCAGAGAATTAAATGAGACTCCTGGAGAGAATAACCTACAATATATATATTACAGTGTCCTTGTGTCCCTGCATTTGGTAACCAGGGTCTGAACAATGAAAGTGTGCTAGGAAACAACGGAGTACACTTAGAATAATAGAGTAAGACCAAATATTATGTAGTAAGATTTGGTCAGCTGCAGGGTCACTCCAGAGGACTAATACAGGCTCCAGAATCATGTGTGAGAGGTCCCCTTACACAGTCCATGTAGCAACTTAGTCTAGATGACTTAATCACTCTCCAAGTCTGAGTTGACAAGAAAAACTCAATAGAGTTCCTATTAGATTTTCTACACTACTTATACAACTACTACATAATCTGTACACTATTTTTCCCACACTCATCATATGACCTATTATATGACATCACCCTGTAACTTCCTATCATGTGACTGTGACTATGTGATACTTGTGATATGACACTTTCCCATACTCCCTCTTATATAATAAGTTCAAAAGAAAAGAAAAAGAAAAGAAATATAAATAATGACTTAGCTATTTTGCCAAGTCATAATAGTCTGAGCAGAAGACTGGACTAGGAAATAGAAGTAGAAAGAGACAATGAGAATGAAATGTTAGTAAAGATGGAATAGTAAGGAGTGAGAAGAACAGAGGTAGTAGAAATTATAGTAGATAGGGTAGATCTACTAGAGGAAGTCAGAAAGTTGAAAGTAAAAAATGATGAAGTGGTGAAAGCCATAAAAGAAATGAAGTAAGCAGAGGTAAAGATGTTAAGAGATAAGGAATGAAGAGAAGTTGATGGCATAATATACAAGGAAGGAAAAGTGTATATGCCAAAAGACAATAAATTGAGAGCAGAAATTATTAGGCTACATCATGATATGCTAGTAGGAGATCATAGAGGACAGTGGAAAACAGTAGAGTTGATTACTAGGAATTTTTGGTGGCCAGGAGTTACAAAAGAGATAAAGCAGTATGTAGAGAGGTATGATGCCTGCCAGTGCAATAAAAATTGCACAGAACAACCAACAGGAAAATTAATGCCAAATTCAATCCCAAAAAAGCCTTAAATGTATATATTAGCAGATTTTATCACAAAGCTGCCATTAGCTCAAGGATACAACTCAATCTTAGTAGTAGTCAATAGATTAATGTAATGACTTAGCCTAGACAACTTAATCACCCTCCAAGTCCAAGTTGACAAGGAGAACTCAATAGAGTTCCTGTCATTTTTTGTACACTACTTATACAACTACTACATAGTCTGTGCACTACTTTCCCATATCTATCATGTGACTTGTCATGTGACATGACCATGTGACTTCCTATTCATGTGACTGTGACTAAGTGACACTTGTAATATGATATTTTCTTGTACTCCTTTCTGTATAGTAAAGAAAAATAAAAATAAAAATAAAAATAATGACTAAGCATTTTGCCAAGTCATGATAATTAAAGAGTTCAAAAAGGAATATTAGCAAGACCAAGAAGATGTGGTAAAACAAGAATGAAAAGAAGAAATATTTGAAAGGAAAGAATTGCCAAAAAGATTTATGACAAGAAAACTATTTGAATGGTTAGACAAAAGATACAATCAAGAATATTGGGAAAGACTGGAAAGAAATTAGAGAAGATAAAAAAGCAAACAGCCAGAGAAAAGGAAAATAATAGAAATAATCAAGAAAAAAGAAAAAATCAAGCAAAAAAATTCAGGAGTAAGAAAGTAAACAAAAGAAAACAACAATGAGATGGGCAATATGGTTGATCTATATTACAAATTATAAGGAATTCCTCAGGATGAGGAAACTTAGGAGGGAGATGGTGTCATAACTTGGCAAAACAACTAAGTTATTATTTATATTTCTTTTTCTTTACTACACAGGAAGAAGTACAGGAAAGTGTCACATCACAAGAGTCACTTGGTCACAGTCACATGATGAGTGTGGGAAAGTAGTATACAGACCATGTAGTAGTTGTATAAGTAGTATACAGAAAATAATGGAAACTCTATTAAGTTCTCCTTGTTAACTCAGATAAAGAATGAGACTAAGTTATCTCGACTAAGTCTTTACAATATTGGTGATTTAATAAATAGTGGTTATCTACTGATTTGCCTGATATCTTGGCCAATATTAATTGTCTTGAAACATGACTTAGCAAAACAGCTAAGTTATTATTTATATTTCTTTTCTTTTCTTTTTCTTTTGGACTTACTACACATAAGAAGTGTGGGAAAGTGTCATGTCACATGATCAAGTCACATGAGGAGTGTAGGAGAGAGAGAGAGAGAGAGAGAGTTCTGTATTTGTATACCGCAACAAGCAAACAAGTGCTAAGACGCGGTGGGTGAGTTACATAGTGGTACACTACTGACTACACCCAAGCTGCAGGGTTGAGC
>Ga0153998_1000227_pt1 | contig 11445 bp, 7 predicted proteins | sample TSNC082MetaG_FD_104725 | JGI IMG/M metagenome (GOLD analysis project Ga0153998, IMG submission 104725) | Attine ant fungus gardens microbial communities from North Carolina, USA - TSNC082 MetaG | ecosystem: Host-associated > Fungi > Mycelium > Unclassified | place: USA: North Carolina, Lumber...
ACATGGACTTCATTAATTACCCATAGATAGTCATCTGTCCTTTTCTTAGAACAAAGGACAGCCTCCATATGGTTAGGTTATCACTATTTTAAGTACAAAGGCACTACCATATATAGAACAATAAGTAGTAGCATGTGATGATTTGTCCTAGTGCACAGACTATCACAATTCTGTATATAAGGACTCATAGTCTGAGGATTAGACCTCAGACTTAACAACATCTTTTCTGCTTGTCTAAACTTTGCTTTTTTGAGCTTTTTGAATATCAATTCAACCAATCACAAATCAGTAAGTGGCCATTTGTGATACTGAGGAGGTTAGAAGAAAATGACCTATACGTCAAGCCAAAGAAATGTGTGTAGAAAGCAAGGAAGATTGGATTCCTAGGGATAATTATAGGGCCCAACAGGAGAAGGTAGATGGGGTACTTAGTTGGCCAGAACCAAAGAATATGAAAGATGTCAGAAAGTTTTTGGGCCTTGCAAATTATTACAAAAAGTTTATTAAAAATTTTGCTCAAGTAGCTAGGCCAATAAATGTGCTGATGAGGAAGGATGTAAAGTGGCAGTGGAAGTAGGAGCAACAAAAGGCATTTGACGAACTAAAAAAGATCTTCACAACAAGACCAGTATTAGCAGCCCCAGACTTAGACAAAGAATTTAGGGTGGAAGCAGATGCTTCAAACTATGCTACTGGAGGAGTGTTATCAATAAAATGCTCTGACGAATTGTGGAGACTAGTTGCTTCCATTTCAAAATCTCTAAGTGATATAGAATAGAACTATGAGATACATAATAAGGAGATATTAGCTATAGTCAGATGTTTGGAGACATGGAGACACTTCCTGGAAGAAACAACAATTAAATTTAAGATATGAACAAATCACAAGAATCTCGAGTACTTCATGAAAGCACAGAAATTAAACCATAGACAAGCAAGATGGGCCTTATACCTATCTAGGTTTGACTTTACGCTAAAGCATGTTCTAGAAAGTAGAATAGGGAAAGTAGATAGTCTCAGTAGAAGACTAGACTAGGAAGTAGAAGTAGAAAGAGACAACGAAAACCAGATGTTGATAAAGCCTGAGTGGCTAGAAGCAAGGAGAATAGAAATAGTAGAAATCATTATAGAAGGAGTGGATCTACTAAAGAAGGTCAGATAGTCCAAAGTAAAGAACAATGAAGTAGTAAAAGCAGTAGAAGAAATGAAGTGGGTAAGAGTGAAAATGCTAAGGAATAAAGAGTGAAGAGAAGTCAATGGCATAATGTACAAAGAAGAAAAAGTATATGTACCCAGAGATGATGAGCTTAGAATGGAAATTGTTAGGCTATATTATGATATGCCTGTAAGAGAATATGGGGGACAGTAGAAAACAATAGAGCTGGTCACTTGAAACTTCTGGTGGCTAGGAGTTACTAAGGAGGTGAAAAGATATGTGAAGGGATGCGACACCTGCCAATGCAACAAAAACCACACAGAACAGCCAGCAGGAAAATTAATGCCAAATTCAATTCCAGAAAAACCTTGGACACATATATTGGCAGGTTTTATTACCAAACTGTCCTTAGCACAGGGATATGATTCGATCTTAGTAGTAGTCGACAGACTAACAAAAATAGTCCACTTTATTCTGACTATAGAAAAGATGATGGCAGAAGAATTAGCTAGGCTGTTTAGAGACAATGTGTGGAAACTACATGGTTTACCTGAAAGTATCATATTAGATAGGGAACTACAGTTTGTAGCAGGGTTAATGCAAGAGCTGAATAGGATGCTGGAGATCAAAAGTAAAATGTTGACGACATTCCATTCTCAGACAGATGGACAAATGGAGAGGGTCAACCAAGAGCTAGAACAGTACTTAAGAATGTTTATTGACCATAGGCAAGAACAGTGGCCAGACTAGTTAGAAACAGCAGAGTTTGCATACAACAATAAAGTGCACTCAAGTACTAAAATGTCACCTTTCAAGGCAAATTATAAACAAGATTCTAGGATGGGGTTTGAAATAAGAAAGAAGGGGAAATATGAGGGAGCAGAGAAATTTGTCGCAAAAATAAAGGAAATCCAGAAGAAAGCAAAAGTAGTACTAAGGAAAGCACAGGGGAAAATGAAAAAGTATGCAGATAAGAAGAGAGTGGAAGTCAATAAGTATAAAGTAGGAAACTTAGTGATGCTGAGTACTAAGGATCTGAAATATCAAATGGTCAGGAGAAGGACAGAGAAATTGACGGAGAGATATGTAAGACCTTACAAAATCAAGAAAATTGTATCGTCAAACACAGTAGAACTAGAACTACCTAACACAGTAAAAATACACCTAGTAGTCAATGTTAGTAGGATACAAAAATATGTAGGGCAGGTAAAAGGACAGAGGAAGGAACAACCAACTCCAGTCATAATTGAAGGAGAGAAGGAATGGGAGATAGAGAAAATCCTAAATAAGCAGTGAATAAGAGGGAAGGATAAATACTTAGTGAGGTGGAAAGGTTTTACAGCAGAATTTGACACCTGGGAAGGAAGAGAGAATTTAGAAAACACAAAAGAAGCAGTTGAAGAATTTGAGAAAGAATATCAGAGGGACATGGAAGAAGTAAATTGGCAAGAAAGAAAGAAAGAAGAGAAGAATTGCCAGGAATGTTCACGACAAGAAAACTATTTGGATGGTCAAACAAACGGTATGACCAGGAATACTGGGGAAGGCTAGAAAGAAACTAGAAAAAATAAAAGAGAGAAAGAAAAACATTAGAGAAAGATGAAGATGAAATGGGCAACATAGTAGACCCCTACTATAAACTGTAAATCCTCAGGACAGGAAACCTTGAAAGGAGGGTAGTGTTATGACTTGGCAAAATGGCTAAGTCAATATTTATATTTCTTTTCTTTTCCTTTTCTTTTCTTTTAGATTATTACTAAGGTAGAGCATGGGAAACATCACATAACAGTCACAGAGTCACAAAAATGTGTGACAGAGGTCACATCATGGTCACATCACACAGGAGAGTCACAAGTCATGGTCACTGCATGTGACAAAGAAGTCAGCTGATGGACATGAGGACTGTGAGAGACAAGATACATAGCTATGATAGTAATTGTATATATAGTGTAGTAAATCTAACAGGGACTCTATTGAGTTCTCTTTGTTAAATGCTGAACAAAGAGCAGTTGGCTTAATTCCAGCACAGAGTTTGGCTCTCTGACACTGTCTAAGTCTGTCACTGGTATACTACTAGTTTTAGAGGTCAAGTGTCCTATCTCTATCAAGGTATATCCTATACAAAGTAGATCTAGAACATTCTCATCCAATAACTCTGTTGTAAGACTTTAGCCAAGACAACTTAAATCCACTCTAAGTCCAAGTTGACAAGGAGAACTCAATAGAGTTCCCATTTGATTTTCTATACTATATATACAACTACTATTGTGGCTATGCACTTGTCCTTATATTACCTGTCATGTGTTGTGACTGTGACATAACATTTTATGATATTGGTCACCTTTGTGACAGTGATGTGACTCCTTTCCCATACTTCACCTTTATAGTTTTTTTAAAAAAATTATCAATTTATTACATAGAGCATATAAGCAGACTGTGGCAAGTACAAAGTACCTACTTAAATAAGAGAGATATGAAAAGAGAGAGAAAAAGAAAACAAATACAGAAAAGAGTAGAAAAGGGCATATGAGAAATGAGGTAACAAAGGCTGTGCCTTTACTCTAAGAAGTTGTATCACAATGGGACCTTAACTATTATCAAAGCTAAATGCACCAGGGTTATCTATGAGAAAGTAGACAAAGCTGTTAATAATGATATTACATGGCTACATAGAGGGGTTGTGCATATCGCATTCTATGATAATGTGTTCATAGGTTTGGATCTCAGCTTTATTACATAGGCAGCTAGTGGAGAGGTGAGGAAAGAATCTCTGTCTGTATTCTCTAATAGGGGCATGTCTAGTAGTCATATGGGTGAAACAAGTATATAGTAAATTAGTGAATCTTATGACAAGGAGCTATGAGCTATCTTTGGCATATATGGGTTTGATAACTCTTTGCTTTTTGTTTTCAAAGTTAAGAAAGTAATGTCCTTTCTTGAGGCTGTTAGTAAATGACGTTTGCCATTTGTAGAGGATGTTATTATATTCTTTCTTTTTGCTGAATAAGTGCAAATCCTTGCTAGGGAATATAGGGACCTATGCATTTGCTTTGACTTGATCATTAACAAGTTTATGTCTGGGCCATTCAGCTTTACTAGGGCAGTACCAGAAGTGAATTTTATTCCTGCCATCTTTGCTAAGGAAGGATTTGATTGCAAAGACTAATAGAATGAACATGTTCTAGAGGGGATTGACTTTGGACTCTAGGATTTTTCTTGCTACAATAATGGAGTCAGTGATAACAGTAATATCATGGATATTATCTATCACAAATGGTCACTTACTATTTGTGATGGGTGCTTTGATACTTTAAAGAGTTCAAAAATGCGAAGTTAGACAAGTAACAAAAGATGTTGTTAAGTCTGAGGTCTAATCCTTAGACTATAAGTCCTTAAATACAGAAAAGTGATGGTCTATGCACTAGGATAGATCATCACATGCTACTACTTATTGTTCTACATATGGTAGTGCCTTTTTACTTAAAATAGTGATAACTTAACCATATGGAGGCTGTCCTTTGTTCTAAGAAAAGGACAAATGACTATCTATGGATAATTAATGAAGTTCATGTGCAAACATTGAGGCCTTCATATCTCCACTAATATTAATTGCCTTGAGATTTCCCAGGCTCATTCTGAGTGTTATGAAGAAGGCTTCTGCTGAGCCTAGAACCAAAGCATTGATCATGGTAGTTTCTGAGATATTAGCAATTTAATAAACAGTAACATAGTAGTTACCAGTTGATCTGCTTAATATCTTGGCCAATATTGATTGCCTTGAGACATGACTAGCATTTATTAAAAGGTCTTTTTGAGGGCTTTCTATAGTTATTAGGACCATGAGAATTGTTGAAGAATTGATGGAGATATAGCTGAATGAAGTTTGTGACATTGTCTATTTCCATAGTAGGAGTGAGTCCAGTATGAATAGCCATAAGTTCAGTCTTGAGGGGTGTGACATTTACAGAGTTGACTTATAGTTCTTTTATGACCACATTATTGGACCAAATGTGAGTAGTTGCTATAGCAACATGAGATTTTTTAATACATCTGTTTATGATAATAACTGCACTATTATGGTTTATTTGAAATAACCTGAAGGTGAGGTTAAGGCTTTGAAGATGTTAGTAAAGGACCTTATCAAAAGAAGAAGAAGAAAAATGAAAACTAATTCTACTAGAGAAATGATCAACTATCCTTGAACTAGGGAAAAAGAGAGAGTGAAGGGGATTGAAGCAGTTTCTAACCCTGTTGAGGTGCTCATTATGTCATGACTTAGCAAAATGGCTAAGTCATTATTTATATTTCTTTTCTTTTCTTTTTATTTTTCTTTTATCTTGGACTTACTACACAGAAGGGAGTGCAGGAAAGTATCATGTCACAAGTGTCACATAGTCACAATCACATAATAGGAGGTCACAGCATCACATCACATCACATCATGTCACATGATAGGTCACATGATAGGCATGGGAAAGTAGTGCACAGACTATGTAGTAGTTGTATAAGTAGTATAGAAAATCTAACAGGAACTCTATCAAGTTCTCTTTGTCAAACACTGATAAAGAGTAGTTGGCTTAATTCCAGCTTGGAGTTGGCTCTCTGACACATTAATATCCTTGATGGGGCTTTTAAGGTTGGCTTGCTGTTTTATGGTAAGGTTGGAAGTGGTGGCTCTATGAGAGGTTTAATTCTTAGCATGTTGAGAATTGAGTAGAGAGTTGATGGCATATGACAGAGGGATAGAGGCATAATATAGGTGATGTCTGCCATTTAGTTTGTGAAGGTATAAAGTGATGGGGATAAGGCCTGTAATAGCTTTAATGCCTTTAGATAGAGAAGTTCGAAAAGCATCTGTTATTCAAAGGGCTGCTCTTTGCTGTATCTTCTTTAGTTCATTGGTGTTTTTTACAATAGGGGCACCTTTGAAGAACTATAGCTGAAACCCATAGAGGGCTATGAGTAGGATGCAGATTCTGTACAGGAGCTACTTTTGGATAGGAAGAAGGCCTCTTAAGAAGTTCTCTAGTATTTTTATAGTACTAAGAGTAGAAAGGCATTTGGTGGTATAAAAGTGTGTTTGGTAGTTGAAATTGAGTCTGTAATCAAAGTAGAAACCTAAATATTACCAAATAGGTTTAGGGGAGATGACAGGGTCCCCTATGAATGATAAGTCAATAGAGGAGTTGAGGGGTGTCAAGCTCTCATAAAGTAGAAGAGTTTGGTTTTGCTGTGCTCTATGATGAGGCTAGCATTGAGAAGAATTTTGGACATAATGTTGTAGCTACAAAGAAGAAAAGAGGAAGATAATAAATAACTTTTCTCTTGAGAAATTAAAAGACCATCATTAACAAAAGAAAGAATATTAGTTGGAATATTTTCTTTTAGATTTTTTATCCTTTTTTTGAATGTTTTAATGATAGGAGCAAGGTAGATAGCAGAGAGAATAGGAGAGAGAGCTGAGCCTTGGCCAACTCTGACATTAGTGTTAAAGGGAGAAGAGAAGAAGTTATTCCAGGAGTAAGTAGTAGAACAGCCTAAGTAGTAGCTATTGAAAAAACCCTTAATGTTAGTGTTAAGACCAGCTTTTTTAAGGCAAATGAATAGGAAGGAATGATTCAGAGAAGAGAAAAACTGTGTGATATCAAATGCGATAATGCTAGTATAGCATTGCTTGAGCCACCCTGCTCAAATGAGATGCATGAGATAGACATCAGCATCAATGGTGGACCGTTGTCTAATGTCTCCGAGCTGATTGGGATCCAAGAAGCTGTTAGCTGTCATTTGAAACTAAAGCCTATTGCTGATGGCTTTCTTAATGAGTTTGTCTATAGTATTGAGTAGGACAATAAGGCAGAAGAATTTGGTGGTGTTATACAAGTCCTTATTAGGCTTGGGTATAATAATTGTTATCACTAAGTCTTGACGACTCAAGGACCACTCTAGGTGAGTGTTTAGGAAGAACTCGATAGAGTTCCTCATTAGATTTGACTACCTACTTATACTACTTTTACAAGTGGCTGTACACTACTAGTCCACGATCACATATCCTTCTAGAATATTCTACAATCACATGACCCTGTCACATGATCTGATTACTTAAGTTCCCATGCTATTTATATCTTATCTGCATTGTATGACTTGATGTTTGCAATCAAGTGTTTAAATGTGTGGGAAACTTGTTTCTTCTTAGGGCTCTCATAACAATAATGGTGCTTGTAGATTTGAAGTGAGAAGGCCAGTACTCTAACTTAAAGCAAGTATCAGTAATGTTCCTTATTTTTCCAAGTAGAGGTCATTAGAGAACAGGAGTTTTAGATGTTTCCAGGAAATGTGGTCTGGTCCAGGAGATGACAAAGATGAGCACTTAGCTATAGCATCCCTAAATTCTTGCTTAGAGAAGATAGGCCATTTGATAGTATTTTTTTGGGGAATCTTGTTAAGAAAGCAGATGTTAACTAGTCTGTTTTCAGCAGAGTTGTAGGAGTTATGAAGAGCATGCTATAGATCTATTAGGGTATTACAGGGGCAATTTTTGTATGAGATGGTTTCTATGACTAGCATGAATTTTTTTCAGATTCAGTTTATAAGATTCTAGGGTCTTTTATTCAAGGATACAATTTCATGTATTTTGTCATCATAGAACTTTTTCTTAGCATTTCTTACAATCACCTTAAATGCCTTCTAGTGTTGAAAATTGCCTGATAAATAATACCTATTAAGACTAATAGAGCAATCTTGATTCCACCATTCTTTTGAGTATTTTGTGATGTGTTTTAGTTTAGAGTGCTTGTTTCATGCATTTTCAAACACATAGACTAGTTGTTGGACTAAGTTTTATAGGTCTTTCTTGGTTTTGATATCTGATGAGTTCAAGTTGGATACTTCCTTGGTTAGTAATATTACAAAGTCTTTTTCCTTTTCGTTGTCTTTGCTAATTGACCTAATACTATGGTCAATATCAGTGTCTGCTATACCTACTTCAATAACAAGAGAAATGTGATCTGATGGTTTGTAGATATCAGGGTGGAGCACATGTTGGCCAAACCCTCTGTTGTTGGGGGGTAAGAAGATGAGGTCTATGATAGAGTTAGAATCACAAGAATTGTCTATGAACTTAGTAGGACCAGGGTTTAGGGGTGGGGAAAGTCCTAGACCTAGGCTATTAGCAATGGTAATAAGGTTTTTAGTATGGATAGAGTGATAGTAGAAGTTTGGGTCCTAGTTGCTATCTCGTATGTTGAAGTTACCTGTCATGATTATTATATTGTCTAGGTTGATAATATTTTGGCTCAAGAAGCATAAAGCAGTTTGATCGCTGTCAAAATAGACATTGATAATGAAATTCATGTCATGGTTATTATGGAATGCCAAGATATTAATATCCTAGTAATTGATAATGTCAAGACATAGGGCAAATCTCATCTTTAGGAGTTGTTTGTTGATATATGTAGCAACTCTTGCATAGTTTTCTTGCAATGTATCTTAACAAATAAAAAGCATCTAGTTAGAGTAGTGGGAAGTACCATGGAGGGGGTTACCTAAGAAATTAGTATAACTAGGAATACATCAGATGAGGAATCTAAGAGATTCCTGGATGAATATAATATTAGTCATATTTTTATTGTTTTCTAGGATAATATTGGTTAGGATTTTGTTCTTTCTAACGTTCTGAGAGAAAATTATAAGTTTTTGTCTAATCATGCTTTCTTGCCACCTATGGCTAGGCAAATTGAATTGGCCCTAGCTTCCTGGGCTTTTTTGGTGTGCCATTCTTGATTGAAGTGATTCCTCCAGAAAGAACATTTGTAGTCATCTACCATGTGTTTGCCTTTGTAGTTTATGCATTTGAAAACATGGGAGCATGGAGTGCCTTGTACTGTTTCAGGTCTTGGTAAGTTAAGCTTGGGGTTGGCCTTGCAGCACTATGCTATGTCCCTATGATGCTTGAGTTTGTGAGGTCTATTACACTTCTGGCATCTAGATCTGTGAGCTTTACAGGAGAAAGTCAAATGACCCCATTTCTAGCAGTTGTAACATTGGGAAATGCCAGGTTTATGTTCATGGCCCTAATGGTGACAATAAATCTATCAAAATTAAAGAAATAATTAATTAGTAGTTTGGCTTTGGAACTACTTTGGGAATTCCAAATGTCAAACTAGACAATGGCCATATTGAACTTGGGGGATACTTTGATAATTCTTGGTTTGGCTGCCAGAGAGATTGATTCAAAGAGTTCTAAATGTCTAAAACAGTTTACGATATCCTCACTAATGAGTTTTTCCCTGCTCGGCTAAACATATAGTATACTATCACAAAAGGTTACTTATTTATTTGTGATTAGTGCTTTAGAACTTGAATAGTTCAAAAATGAGAAGTTTAGACAGTGACAAAAGAAGTTGTTAAGTATGAGGTCTAATTCTCAGACTATGAGTCCTTATATACAGAATTGTAATGGTCTGTGTACTAGGACAGATCATTATATGCTACTATCTATTGTTCTACATATGGTAGTGTAAGAAAGCTAAACTCCAAGCCAGAATTAAGCTAACTGCTCTTTGTTCAGTGATTGACAAAGAGAACTTGATAGAGTTCCTATTAAATTTTCTACACTACTTATACAACTACTACATGGTCTGTGCACTACTTTCCCATGTCTATCATATGACCCATCATGTGACATCATGTGATGTGACTGTAACACTTGTGATGTGACACTTTCCCACACTCTCTTCTGTATAGTAAGTCCAAGATAAAAGAAAAAGAAAAGAAAAAGGAATATAAATAATGACTTAGCTATTTTGCCAAGTCATGACAGGTAGTGTCTTTGTGCTAGAAATAGTGATAACTTAACCATATGGAGGCTATCCTTTGTTCTAAGAAAAGGACAAATGACTATTTATAAGTAATTAATAAAGTCTATGTGCAAACATTAAGGCCTTTATATCTTCACTAATATTAATTATCTTGAGGTTGTTCTAGGCTCATTCTGAGCATTATAAAGAAGGCTTCTGCTGAGCCTAGAACCAAAGCATCAATCATGGCAGTTTTTGAGATATTAATGATTTAATAAACAGTAATATAGTGGTTACTAGTTAATCTGCTTAATATCTTGACCAATATTGATTGCCTCAAAATGTGACTAGTATTGATTAAAAGTTCTTTTTGAGGGCTTTCTGTAGTCTTTGAGACTGTGAGAATTATCAAAGAGTTGATAGAGATATAGCCATATGAAGTTTGTGACAGTATACCAGTGATTTTTAGATATAACTTGGATTGAGATAGGCAAAGAACTAGGATTTTGTCATTTTTTGCACCCTCAATTGACTTGAGGTAGCATTCCATAACAGTAAGATCACTCAGGTTTGGAATATTGTTTGTGTTAATAAAAATACTACCAGGACAAGGGCAGATAAATTCAGCTCTCAATGTTAACTTAATGTTTCTCAATAAACTATTGACCTAAAAGACATGATTATTAGCTTCTTCCATGATGACATTAGCTAGGTTAATGGAAACTAGAACTAAGACTTGTTTTTGGAATAGACCCTTGGTAATTGACTGAATCTTTTTATTTTTAGGGCCTGGATTGGGGAATACAGCATTGTGGATTTTGATAATTTTCTTGTTTGGGAGTACAGAGAAGACTTTCTTAATATTTACCAATGAATTGGCAGCTTGAGCATAGGTCAGGGACTAGGCTGTTTTGCCATGAATTTTTGATTTCTCCATTTGATTTCTGGTGAGATAGTGTAGCAACTTAGCCTGAGATGACTTAATCGCCCTCCAAGTCTGAGTTAACAAGAAGAACTTGATAGAGTTCCCATTATTTCCTATATACTACTTATATAACTACTATATGGTCTGTGCACTACTTTCCCACACTCATCATATAACATTATTGTCACAAACTTCATTTGGTCATATCTCCACCAATTCTTCGACGATTCCCATGGTCTTAAGACCAGCTTAAAGCCCTTAAGAAGACCTTTCGATTGATACCAGTCACGTCTCGAGGCAATCAATAATGGCCGAGATATTAAGCAGATCAACTGGTAACCACCATGTTACTGTTTATTAAATCACTAATATCTCGGAAACTGCCGTGATTAATGCTTCGGTTCTAGGCTCAGTAGAAGCCTTCTTTATAACGCTCAGAATGAGCTTAGAACAACCTCAAGGCAATTAATATTAGTGGAGATATGAAGGCCTCAATGTTTGCACATGGACTTCATTAATTACCCATAGATAGTCATCTGTCCTTTTCTTAGAACAAAGGACAGCCTCCA
>Ga0153998_1000228_pt1 | contig 11437 bp, 13 predicted proteins | sample TSNC082MetaG_FD_104725 | JGI IMG/M metagenome (GOLD analysis project Ga0153998, IMG submission 104725) | Attine ant fungus gardens microbial communities from North Carolina, USA - TSNC082 MetaG | ecosystem: Host-associated > Fungi > Mycelium > Unclassified | place: USA: North Carolina, Lumber...
TCTGGCTAGAGAGGATAAGAAATGGCACTGAGAGGGGCAAAAGAGATACAAACAAAACAAGTGTGGTGAGAAATTGTGTGCTAAAGGGTTCATGGGGATAAATAGAAAGTGGGGGTATCAGAAAGAAATTAAAAAGTGAAAGCACAGCAAGTAAAAATAGTCAAAATGAACACAAGATCATGTTGGAATATCGAGTTGATGTCATAATCTTGTTGAAGGTTCTAGAACATTCCACCTTTTTAGTATATAGACTCAGTAGCTTATTGTACATATCCACTGGTTTGCAAAGGAATAAATTGCAAATGCTCCTACATTCCAAAGACAAACTAGTCTGCAAATATTTTCTACAACAGATCAATCTAGACCTGAGGCTGTTACTTCCTTAGCACCAACATTGACGAGTCCCAATGTACACAAAATGTTGGGGAATCAAGCCGACACTGTAATCTGGTGGAAGCTTCTGGAATATTTCATTAGTATATCAGTTTGTAATTAGTTATATCTACTCATTGGTTTGTAACAGAATATGCCTTATTCCAAGTCAAACCAACATACAACTAGGTTTCTGCTTCACAAAAGTGGGAACATAGATGTCACAAATGAGTTACTCCATGAGATTTTGTGCCATGCCCCTATAGGCACCTTGCATGGTGTCCCTAAGGTACCACCAACCTTTATGCACCATAACAAGCTCACTGTCAAAGTAGTCAGTAAACTACTCCTAGGCCTTACCACACTCAGTCAAGCTCTCATCCACACCCCAATACCAAACCTTATGGGTGTGACATGATCTAAGACAATGACTAGCTAGGCTTTTCAAGCCTGTTACCTTGTAAAAGGTTATCTGAGCAACTGCCACATCTTGTCTCCAGAAAGAGTAGGATATAGATACAAAATCAATCACTAACTCACCAAGATCACCCCTTATACACTCAAAAGAATCACATATGATAGATAACCTTAAGAGTTTCCAAGATGATGGCAAGAGTATCATAGAGTAATATCATTGTTTTGAAAACACTATTTGCTAGAGCATTTGTTTTGGATATTTACATATATGAATAGGAATATAGTTATAGTTACAATATAATTAAGTCTTTCTGTCTTTCCCTACCCTAGTCTAGGATTTAGACCAGGGAGCTCTTCAGGGTTAGAAGAGAACTCAATGAAGTTCTCAATGGATTGTTCTATACTATATATACAAGTTGGACTATTTACCTTTGTTTATACTATAGCTGTCCTCAGATCAGTGGTTCAATTCCAGTCCATGTCCACTTTCTATACTACAAGTCCAGAGGTCACCAGTTCAATTCATCTCTCATGTCACTCCTTGGGTCTATTGAATTCAGAAGATGTAGAACAAAAGTAGAAACTCATTGCAAATGTATAATGAGTCTTTTCTCAATTACCTATATTTATACCTATTTACTATCACAATACAATACATAAAACAGTCAGTAACTAAGATAGGTCTAAATGAAGTTTGTAACAGGTGTTCTTATAGTCATATCCTTTATATTTCACAAATGTTACTATTTCTTGCCTTGTTATCCACCCTCTCTTCTCTAATACTGTGCTTCTTGGGGGTATGTCCTATACACCATAGTATTCTTGCACTTTTGTCTATAAGAACTATACTAGTCTTCTCTTTTGCTATACTTTTTGTGGTATTGCCACATATACTATCTTTTTTCTTCTTCTTGTCTTCTAATTGTGCCCTTAGTAAAGCAAGAGCTTACTTTTCTTAGAGTATATTACTCAAGAGGTTATTATATTGTTGTTGAGACATAGTGTATAATGTTATGAGAGCCCCAAAAAGGAAGTAACTTCCCATGCTTTTGAAAAGTTAATCTATAACCTTAAGATATATAATAGGATAAAACTATAAATAGCATAGGAAACTTAAGTAAACTATATCACATGATTAGATCAGGTAATTGTAGAACATTCTAGAAAAAGACATGTGATCATGGGACCCTAGTACATAGACCATGTAAAAGTAGTATAAGTAGTATATAAAATACAATGGGAAACTCTATTAAGTTCTTCCTGAACATCCATCTAGGGTAAACTCTGAGTCTTTACAACTTAACGTTAATATAAGAACTTAATACCCAATGATGACCTTGTACCTTGCAGCCTCACTACCCACTTACTCTCTTATTTTTCTTGCTGGTGAGCACAATGCTCACAAGCATCTTGGATAGCAGGCTATAGCTATAAAGGGAACTTCTTAGTCAGTTAGGGACTAAGGGAGGAGACTAGACACTAAGTTTAAGTACCCTGTTCAAGCCCTAACCTCGCAATCAGATGTTGTTCTTTACTTTCTTCATTTGTATAAACTCTGTGCTATACTCCATTGTGAGTGGTACATGTAAGAGATTAGTAGTAATTCTTCAAAAAGCTACTTAGAGTAGGAGTTCTCTTCTAAGAGGCAATCATATACTATATTATTAGGGCAGTAGTCAGTAAGACAATAGAATTCCAGATAGGTGAAGATTTTGTACTCTGTTAGACATAGCCTTAGACAATAGCCCTAGAAGAAGAAGAATTATCTGAATACAAATTATCATCCCCATTACCATCACTATTGCTATTGCTACTACTAGCCACTATGTCTCAACAACAACAATAGCAATAAGGGGAACCAACTGCAGTGCCTACCTCTCGTCAACTACCACCATCCACTAGAGAAGAACAACTTCTCTCTATGATTACCACACTGTAGCAGCAGGTATTCATCATGCTCTAGCAACAGCAAGGGAGTAGAGTAGAGGTTGCAAGACCTCCTATATTCAATGGAAAAATGAAAGAAGTAAGTGTATTCATTAATGCAGCTCATCTATATTTGCAAATGAAGATAAATGGGAAGACAGCAACAACCCAGATTACCTGGATATTATTATATATACAAGGGGGAGTAGCAAAAGCATGGAAGAATAACTTGTTGGATAAACTGGCCAAGGAAGAGTCAAAAATAGAAATAGTGGAGGCATTATTCAAGAAAATTACCAGGGAAAGTAGTTATGAGAGAAGACCCCTCATCAAAGAATTCAAAAGAGAATTAAATGGGGCAATCAGAAGGAAGTTAGCAAAAACAAAGAGTCTGCCAACTACCATTGGAGAGTGACAAGAAAGGGCAGTACAGTTAGGTAGAAACTAGAGGCAGAGTAGAACAGAGGAAAGGTTGTTGGAGAGAAATGCACAGCCAAGAGGAGGGGAATATGAAGGAGAATTGTATAGAGAAAGAGAAGGACTGATCATGTGGAGAGCAGGAAACAACAGTAGGGAATATTGGAGACCAAGTGTACCCAATGAAACAGGTCTAAGGAGAGACCAAAATGTAATGGATATAGATAGAAGAAGAGAGAGAAACAGGATATATTATGTCTGTGGAAAGTGGGGCTACATGGCCAAAAACTGTTGGAAGAGGTAGAAGAAAAATAGGGTAGTAGAGACACCACAAGAGTTGGCAAAAAACAATAGAGGACAGTGGGCTCTCAACTGGCCTCCAACAATCTGTACAGTGTATTGTGCCCAGAAAAATTGGGCAATAAAATAAATTCTACTAATACTACTGAGAGTATAAGATGTGTGGTGATCACTTAAGCTGCTAAGAGAAGTCTGGATAAAGATGGGATTGGAAAAACTAGAAAACCATGAGGGGATAGCAGTAAAAGCATTGTTGGATAGTGGAGCAACAGGCCTATTCATGGATATGGCCTTTGCCAAAGAAAAGGGGTTCAGAATGGAGAAGTTAAAAAATCCTTTTTAGTAAAAAATATAGATGGAACAGTGAATGTGGGAGGAGCCATAACATACCAGGTAGAGTGTAACATGTTCTTCAAAGGACACATAGAGAGAGCAAGAATGGATGTGTATAATCTGGGAAAAATGGAGGTGATACTAGGAATGCTGTGGCTAGCAGCTCACAACCCAGAGATAGATTGGGAGAAGGAAGAAGTAAAAATAATGCAATGTTCATCTATATGTGGAAAAAGAAAGCAAGAGGAAAAGGTAAAAGTGGTAAAAAGAATAGAAGGAAACAAAGATGTAGATATACTAAGGAAGTTGGTATCCAAGAAATTTTGGAAATAAAAAAAAGTATTTGAAAAAAAGGACTCAGAAAAGATACCAGTACAAAAGACTTGGGACTATGCCATAAAGTTAAAGAAGGGATTCATGCTAGGAAAAGGGAAGATCTACTCATTATCAAGAGAGAAGAGAGAGGAGGTACAAGTATTTGTGGAAGATCAGCTGAGAAAAGGGTATATTTGATTCTCTAAGTCATCCCAAACATCACTAGTGTATTTTGTGACAAAAAAGAATAGAACACAAAGAATAGTACAAGACTATCAACATATAAACCAGTAAATGATAAAAAATAGATATCTATTATCCCTTATCACAGATATATTGGATAGAGTAGGGAGGAGAAAGGTGTTCACAAAATTAGACCTAAGATGGGGATATAATAACGTTAGAATCAAAGAAGACGATAAATGGAAGGCAGTATTCACAATACATATTGGAGTATATGAACCAATAGTCATATATGTCATAACTTGGCAAAACGGCTAAGTCATTATTTATATTTCTTTTTCTTTTCTTTTCTTTTCTTATTGGACTTACAACTACAAGATAGAGTGCAGGAAAGTATCACATGACTTTGTCACAATGTCACAATTTTTGGTCTGATGGATGGTCACGTCACAGTCACAGTGTGTCACATGACTAGAGTAACATGAGGACCATGGGAGAGTAAGCATATAGCCATGGTAGTAAAATGTATAAATAGTAGAGAAATAAGCGAGAACTCCATTGAGTTCTCTTTGTCAAACTCTGAACAAAGAGACAGTTGGCTTAATTCCAGTCATCAGACTTTAGACGCTGACACTAGAACTCGATTCCATACTCTGAGCACTATCCACCTTGGATCCTGCTCAATCTTACTCTCATCTTAATCAACTCTCGGTTACTGATCACCACGATCAGTAACCACCTCTATACATAGCCAGGCCCTTGGCTTAAGGGGACTTTGCAGTCAGTTAGGGACTGCAGGTGGAGACACAGTACCAAGCTCAGGTATTGCGTTCAAGACCTGACCTCACAATTGAGTAGTATTTAGTAGATACTTATACTGTTCTTAGTATAAACCTTGTGCTGCGCTCCATTGTGAGTGGTACACGCAGAGGAGTGACGGTTATCTCTTAAGGAGCCGTCTAGATTAGAGATCCCATTCGTTGGGTGATAGTCTAACCATAGTATTAGGGCAGTAGTAAGTAAGGCAGTAGGTGTCTGGTTGGGTGAAGATCTTGCGCCCCAACAGACGTAGCATAAGTAAGATCAATCATTTACTCCGTACTCTCTGAGACATTATCACAATGTCTCAAATACAATACAATCAACTTATGAGCAACCTGCTCAACAAGAAGCGTGCCCTTGCTAAATTAAGGGCAGAGTTAGAAGGAAGGAAGGGGAAGTTGTGTCGATGTTGTAAGAAGTTCGGGCACCTAGCCCAAAACTGCAGGAATAGGAGAGGAGAGGAAAAGGGGACCGTCGTTCCCCAGAATAAATTTGAAGTATTAAGAAGTAGGATAATGCAGTGTGGAGAAGGAGAGAGGACAATAAGGCGAATGGGAGTAGCAGAAGTTGAGTGCTTTGAATGCAGGGAGAAAGGGCACAAATGTAGAGAGTGCCCATTGTGGATAAGGAGGAAGAATGAAGAGAGGGCAGCGTGTGTGGCAATATCACAAAAGGCGCAGCAAAAGAGAAGGCCGGCATGCCCTGTAAGGGGAGAAGTGCAGGAAAGGAAGTTGAGGAAGGTGGAACAGGAGGAGGCGGCGTATCCTATAAAGAGAAAAGCATAGCAAGAAGAGTAGAAGAGGAGTTTGTGGGAGACGTTAAGGAAGAGGGCGGAATGGTACTATGGACCAACAGTGCCACGAGATGCGGAGTTGTGGGAGCTGGGATAGCGTGGCCAAGGAGCCGTTGTCATGTATCTGAAGTGCCCAAGATGTGGCAAAGGGGGATGCTACATGGAAGATGACCAGGGGCAAGGAGTAGTCCCGTATTGGAAAAGAGAAAAGATAAGTTGGTGTGGATGCAGAAGAGGAAAGAAACAGAGCGGTGCGTGAGCAAGAGACTCGAGAAGCGCAGCAAGGAGGAGAAAGTAGCGTGGCCCAGAGAGGCAAAAGCGCAGCAAGAGAGGGGAGTAGTCAACAGGAGGTCAGGAGAACCTTCAAAATGTTGAGAGAAGTGTGGTTGAATATTGGAGTGGAGAAGATAGATACACATGAAGGCATAGTGATAAAAGTGCTCTTGAACAGTGGCGTAACAGGGATGTTTATGGATAGGCAGACGGCAGCTAGGTATGGGTTCAAGCTGCAGAAGTTAGAAAGACCATTAGTTGTCAGGAATGTAGACGGCACCAACAATAGTGAAGAGGCCATTACGCACCAGGTAGAGTGCAATGTGTTCTATAAAGGCCATATAGAAAGAATGAGGATGGACGTATGCAATCTGGGGAAAACAAAAGTGATATTGGGCATGCTATGGTTAGCAGCCCACAACCCAGAAATAAACTGGGAGACGGGGGAAGTTAAGATGACAAGATGCCCACTCTTGTGTGGTGGAAAAGGTCAGAAGAAAGAAAAGGTCAAAAGGGTGGTGACAGAGGAAGAAGAGAAAATCGTCTGGTGGGTAATAGATGACAAAGAAGACTGGGGAAGAGAGGAAGAGATAGAAGAGGATCACAGGAAAATCGAGGAGATGGTCCCAAAGAAATTTTTGAAGTGGAAAAGGGTATTTGGAAAGGTAGAATCGGAGAGGATGCTGAAGAGGAAAGTTTGGGATCATGCTATAGATCTCAAAGAGACATTCAAACTGTGAAAGGAAAGGATTTATCCTCTATCCAAAAATGAAAGGGAAGAAGTCCAGAATTTTGTGGAAGACCAATTGAGGAAGGGGTATATCAGACCATCAAAATCCCCTCAGACATCGCCAGTATTCTTTGTAGGCAAGAAGGATAGTAGTAAGAGGATGGTAATGGACTATTGCAACCTGAATGACTAGACAATAAAGAACAACTACCCGCTCCCATTAATCACAGAATTAATCGACAATATGGGAAGTAAGAAAGTGTTCACCAAAATGGATCTCAGATAGGGGTTCAATAATGTAAGGATAAAGGAAGGGGATGAGTGGAAGGGGGCATTCATGACACATATTGGCTCCTTCGAACCAATAGTGATGTTTTTCGGAATGACAAACTTGCCAGCAACATTTCAAGCAATGATGAATGAGATTCTGAGAAACTTAATAAATGAGGGAAAGGTAGCAGCATTCGTGGACGACGTGTTGGTAGGAACAGAGACAGAAGAGGGGCATGATGAGATTGTAGAAGAAATATTGAGGAGACTGGAGGAGAACGACTTGTATGTCAAGCCAGAAAAATACGTGTAGAAGGCGAGGAAGATAGGATTCCTGGGGATAGTTATTGGACCCAATGAAATAGAAATAGAGGAAGGAAAAGTAGAAGGAGTACTCGGTTGGCCAGTACCAAAAACTGTGAAAGACGTTAGAAAGTTCTTAGGCCTCGCCAATTACTATAGGAGGTTTATCAAGGACTTCGCTTGAGTAGCAAGACCAATGAACATGCTAACGAGGAAAGACGAGAAGTGGCAGTGGGGGGACGAACAACAGAAGGCATTCGACAAACTGAAGAAGATTTTCACCAGTAAACCAGTACTAGCAGCCCCAGATTTAGACAAAGAATTTAGGGTAGAAGCCGACACTTCAAACTATGCTACTAGAGGAGTACTCTCGATGAAGTGCTCAGACAAAAAATGGAGACCAGTCACTTTCATTTCAAAATCTCTAAGTGATACAGAACAAAACTATGAGATTTACGATAAAGAGATGTTAGCAGTAGTCAGATGTCTAGAGGCATAGAGGCATTTCCTGGAAGGAGCAGTAGAGAAATTCGAGATTTGGACAGATCACAAAAACCTCGAGTACTTTATGAAGGCACAAAAGTTAAATAGGAGACAAGCAAGATAGGCCTTGTACCTATCCAGATTTAATTTTACGCTAAAACACGTTCCAGGGAGTAAGATGGGGAAAGCAGACAGTCTGAGCAGGAGACCAAACTGGGAAATTGGAGTGGAAAAAGACAATGAGGACGAGACGTTGGTGAAACCAGAGTAGTTGGAAGTGAGGAAGACAGAAGTAGTAGAGATCATAGTAGACGGAGTAGATCTACTAGAGGAAGTTAGAAAGTCTGAAGTAAAGGACGACGAAGTGGTAAAGGCAGTAAAAGAGATGAAACGAGCAGGAGTAAAAATGCTGAGAGATGAAGAGTGGAGAGAAGTAGACGGCATCATGTATAAAGAAGGAAAAGTCTATATGCCAAAAGATGAGAAGTTAAGGGCAGAGATAATTAGACTACATTATGATACGCCAATAGGAAGGCATGGGAGACAGTGGAAAACGGTAGAACTGGTAACCAGGAATTTTTGGTGGCCAGGGATTACCAAGGAGGTGAAGAGATATGTGGAAGGGTGCGATGCCTGTCAGCACAATAAAAACCACACAGAACAGCCAGCGGGCAAGTTAATGCCCAACTCTATTCCAGAAAAACCTTGGACGCACATATCGGCAGATTTTATCACTAAGCTGCCTTTAGCACAAGGATATGATAGTATCCTAGTAGTAGTGGATCAACTAACTAAGATGGTTCACTTTATACCAACTATGGAGAAGACATCGGCAGAGGGATTGGTAAGGTTGTTCAGACATAATGTGTGGAAGCTGTATGGTCTACCTGAAAGCATTATATCAGACAGGGGACCACAGTTTGCAGCAGGGTTAATGAGAGAGCTGAATGAGATGTTGGGAATTAAGAGTAAATTGTCGACGGCGTTCCACCCTTAAACAGACAGACAAATGGAAAGGGTGAACCAAGAATTAGAACAGTACTTAAGGATGTTCATCGATCACAGGCAAGAACAGTGGCCAGAGTGGTTAGGAACAGCAGAGTTTGCATATAACAATAAAGCGCACTCAAGTACTAGAACATCGCCTTTCAAGGCAAATTATGGGCAAGATCCCAGGATGGGGTTTGAGGGAAGAAAGAAGGGGAGATATGCAGGAGCAGAGAAATTCATCAAGAAGATAAAGAAAATACAGGAGGAAGTAAAGGCAGCACTAGGGAAGGTGCAAGTAGATATGAAGAAATATGCCGACAAGAAGAGATCGGACATAGAGAAGTATAAAGTAGGAGACTTGGTCATGCTCAGTACCAAAGATCTGAAATATCAAATGGTTGGAAGGAGGACAGAGAAGTTGACAGAGAGATTTGTCGGTCCTTATAAAGTCAAGGAGATAATATCATCGAACACAGTCAAATTAGAACTACCTAGTACAGTAAAAATACATCCGGTAGTGAACGCTAGTAGAATACGACGATACATAGGATAAGTAGAGGGACAGAAGAAAGAGCAACTGGCTCCAGTCATAATCGAAGGGGAAGAAGAATGGGAAGTAGAGAGAATCCTGAATAAGCAATGAGTAAGAGGGAAAGATAAGTACCTAGTATGCTGGAAAGGATTTACGGTGGAATCCAATACTTGGGAAGAAAGGGAGAATTTAGAGAACGCAAAAGAAGTGATCGAAGAATTCGAAAAGGAATATTGAAGAGACATGGAAGATGTGGCACGGCAAGAACACGGGGAAACGACATTCAAGCATGGAGAATTACCAGGGAAGTTCACAATGAAGATGTTATATGGATAGTCAGACAAACGATATGACCAGGAATATTGGAGAAGATTAGAGAGAAATTGGAGGCGATAGAAGGGCAAGAAACCAGCAAGAAGAGAGACAATGAAGACGATCCCAGAAGAAGAAGAAGTTGAGGAAGAAAAATCAGGAGTACGAGAATAGACGAAGGAAGATGAAGACGAAATAGGCAACATGGTGGACCCATATTACGAGCTGTAGAGAAATTCCTCGGAACGAGGAAACTTAAGAGGGGGGTAGTGTCATGACTTGGCAAAATGGCTAAGTCATTATTTATATTTCTTTTTCTTTTCTTTTCTTTTCTTATTGGACTTACAACTACAAGATGGAGCACGGGAAAGTATCACGTGACTTTGTCGCAATGTCACAATTTTTTTGTGTGACAGATGGTCACGTCACAGTCACAGTGTGTCACATGACTAGAGTAACATGAGGACCATGGGAGAATAAGCACATAGCCACGGTAGTAAAATGTATAAGTAGTAGAGAAATGAGCGAGAACTCCATTGAGTTCTCTTTGTCAAACTCTGAACAAAGAGACAGTTGGCTTAATTCCAGTCATCAGACTTTAGACACTGACAATATACTAACTCCCCTGTCATCTTCCAAACAATAATCAATTTCTTCTAAGATCTTATAAACCAAGGAAACACTGTAATGTCATTGACAATATCCTTATTGCAATAGACACTAAAGAAGAACATAACGAGTTGGTTGAGAAAATACTGGGGAGGCTAGAAGAAAATGACCTGTTTGTAAAACTGAAGAAATGCAAATAGAAAGTAAGAGAGATAAAATTCTTAGGAGTAGTAATTGGCTCAAAGAGAGTAGAAATACAGAAAGAAAAAGTAGATAGAGTATTAAACTAGCCTATACCAAGGAACATAAAGGAAGTACAAAAATTCTTAGGCCTTGTCAACTACTATAGTGTCATAACTTGGCAAAACAACTAAGTTATTATTTAATATTTCTTTTCCTTTTCTTTTCTTTTATTACTAAGGTAGAGCACAGAAGATATCACATGATAAGTCACAAAGTCATGTCACAGTCATGTCACACAAGGTCACAAGTCACAATCACAACATATGACAAAGAAGTCAGTTGACGAGTAACATGGAGACTATAGGAGTCAAAGAGCATAACCACATAGTAATTGTATATATAGTATAGAAAATCCAATAGGAACTCTATTGAGTTCTCTTTGTCAAATGCTGATAAAGAGCAGTTGGCTTTATTCTGGCTCAGGAGTTGGCTTACTGACATATAGGCAATTTATTAAAAATTTTGCCAAAATAGCAGCTCCATTACATGTGTTAGTAAAAAAAGAGCAGAAGTAGAAGTGAGAATAGGAGCAAGAAGAGGCATTTGAAAAGCTAAAAGAGGTATTCACCACAGAACCCATTCTAGCAATTCCAAATATTAATAAGAAAATGAGGGTAGAGACAGATGCCTTAGACTATGCAATAGAAGGAGTGCTATCAACAAAATGTGAAGATGGAAAGTGGAGACCAGTTGTCACAGTTGTGCTATGGACCAGTAGTCACATACTGTATAGTTTACCACTACACCAAAAGGGCAACGTTAGCAAGGCTACTTGCTAACAAGGGTCCAGCTATTTATGTAGTTCATTTGAACA
>Ga0153998_1000234_pt1 | contig 11315 bp, 9 predicted proteins | sample TSNC082MetaG_FD_104725 | JGI IMG/M metagenome (GOLD analysis project Ga0153998, IMG submission 104725) | Attine ant fungus gardens microbial communities from North Carolina, USA - TSNC082 MetaG | ecosystem: Host-associated > Fungi > Mycelium > Unclassified | place: USA: North Carolina, Lumber...
AAGATGAGAATACCTGCAGTATTACTTTTAACGGGGAAATCTATAACATGAAGGAATTAAAGAAAGAACTTCAGAACGAAGGGCTTGCTTTCGAGACCAGCAGTGATACGGAAGTAATTCTGGCTGGTTATATGCGATATGGCGTAGATTATATAAGGCAGTTGAACGGTATTTTCTCGATTGCTCTCTGGGACGAAGGCCTGCAGACTTTGACGCTGATCCGGGATCGTCTGGGCGTAAAACCGCTGTTCTATACCATTCTGGAGGATACGCTGATCTTCTCCTCTGAGATCAAAGGCCTCTTCCAATATCCGGGCTTTACTCCCCGGATTAATCACGACAGCCTCTGTGAGGTCTTTGGTCTTGGTCCGGCCAAAAGCTATGGAAAGGGCGTCTTTCAGGATGTCTATGAAGTGCTTCCCGGTCATATGCTGACCTATCGTGCCGGCGTCCGGAAGGAGGAACCCTACTGGACGCTGGAAAGCCATCCGCACACGGATTCTTATCGGGAGACGGTGGAGAAGACCTCTTATCTTCTGCAGGATGCCGTCACTAAGCAAATGCTTTCGGATATTCCCATCTGCACCTTTTTGTCCGGCGGCGTAGACAGCAGCCTGGTTACGGCTATCTGTGCGAAGGAGCTTAAGAAGCAGGGCAAAACCCTGACTACCTTCTCCTTTGATTTTAAAGACAATGCTAAGCATTTTAAATCCAATTCGTTTCAGCCCTCTGAGGACCGTCCCTGGGTGGATAAAATGGTGGAGCACCTGCAGACGGATCACCACTATCTGGAATGCGATAACGGGGATCTGATTGCGAATCTTTATAACGCTGTGGATGCCCGAGACCTGCCCTGTATGGCAGATGTGGAGTCCTCTCTTTTATTCTTTTGCGGGAAGGTGGCTCCCCATAATAAGGTGACGCTGACCGGAGAATGTGCAGATGAGATCTTCGGCGGTTACCCCTGGTTCCATAAGAAGGAAATGTTTGAGACCCATGCCTTTCCCTGGGCTATGGATCTCTCGCCAAGGAAAGCTCTTCTTGCGGATGATTTGCTCGCATCCCTGCAAATGGATGAATATGTGAACGCCGCTTATGAGAAAACGCTCGCAGAAACTCCCATTCTGCCCGGTGAGTCTCCTTATGAAGGCCGCCGCCGGGAGCTGGCATGGCTGAATCTCCGCTGGTTTATGGTCACTCTGCTGGACCGCATGGACCGCACCAGCATGTATTCCGGTCTGGAAGCCCGGGTTCCTTTTGCCGATCACCGAATTGTGGAATACATCTGGAATGTTCCCTGGGAGATGAAGTGCCCCGACGGCCTGGTAAAAGGGCTGCTGCGGGCCGCCGGAGAAGATTACCTTCCATACGAGGTACTCTATCGCAAGAAGAGTCCCTACCCCAAGACCTATAATCCCCGGTATGAATACCAGCTGGGGCAGGAGCTGCTGAAAGTATTGGAGGATTCCAATGCTCCGATCCGCACGCTGGCGGATCGCGGCAAGGTGGAGGAATTCCTCCGGAATCCCTCTGACTATGGCAAGCCCTGGTATGGGCAGCTGATGGCCGGCCCGCAGATGCTGGCGTATTTGCTACAGGTAAATTACTGGATGAAAAAATACCATCTTTCCTTCTGAAAGTCCAGCAATGTCATCCTGCGCGCAACGAAGGATGACATTGCTGTTCTTTAGCGGTATACTCCATGCAGAGCCTTTACCAGCATCATCGGATCTTTCTTATAGGGAGTTACCGGAGCGATTTCTTTATCAATCTTCAGCAGTGTATACACGGCTGTCCTTGCCGACCGAACCTCATATTCGGCTGATAGGGCCAGCTCTTCCTTCACCTCCGCGAAGGAACCGATCAAAGCAAGATTCGCGGCCCTCTCCGGAACTACCGGCGGCCGGTCCTCCCGGCTGCGGGGCTGATAGGGGGCTCCGCCATATGGCAGCAGGCAAGGTACCGCCTGGATCACCGTTTCCATCAGCTCATCCTGTATTTCCATTAATCCCAGATGTCCCAGGATCTCCATCACAATCTCCCGGCCGGTGCAGTCCTGCATTGGCTTTTGTATATAGGTACCGTTCTCCTCCGGCATCAGTCCCATGCCCCAGAACACGGTCTCCCCCGGACTTTGCTTCTGGAAGTACGGCTGAAAGGGCACCATAATGCTTAACTTCCAACCAGATTTCCGAAAGGAAATGAAACCGCCGCTTCCCGGCACATTGCCTGTGATATTCCCAATTTCTCCTAACAGGTTATTGCCCCGGCAGGTCACCGTAATGTATTGCCTTGCCGTCTCCCTTTTACAGCTATAGAAGGTCTCCGGATTACCCAGGTAGCCGGGGATTCTGTCCGCGATTTTCTTCCAGAGGCCTCCGGCCTCAGGCAGCCCTTCCTCACCACTTGCCGGCTTGTCCAGATCACCTGCTGCCGCATGATCCATCACACTTCCATTTGTCAGGAAGCACAGATCCTGTGCCTTCAATTCCACTCTTTGCTCTTTACCATTTTGGTGCAAGTACAGACGGGTCACTTCTATTTCCTGTCCGGTAAAATCCAGATCGGTTACCGTTACGCCCGTATGAATCTGAACCCTCCGCTTCTCTAAATATATTTTTAGGGGCAGCAGGATACTCTCATGTAGGTTCCACGGTGTACAAACCATTCCCTCCTGCGTATCCAGACGTCCAAATTCCGGCAGCCTCCGCTCAAAGCTCCGTTTAAAATCCACCATCGCACTCTCCGGGCGAAAGCCGAAAGCACTCTGCCAAATCGCCCAGAAGCTCGTCTCAAAGAAATGGGGCATATCTGCAAACCACTCTTCAATGGTCTTGCATTCCATATCCTCCTCCGCGGTAAACAGCAGCATCCCCAATGCTTTGCGTTCTTCATTCCGAAAGCCCATATCTGCTGTATCCAATATTTTCCCCTCACGGTTCATCAGCCTCGCTTTGGCATAGACCGGATGAGATTCCGCAAAGTTCCAAATTTCTTCCGCCACACTCCGGCTTGGCTTTATGCGGGAGGGAATTGCGGAAAGCAACTCCCAAAAATTCTCATGACCGCATTCAAACAGCAGAAATCCGTAGTTTGAAATTCCCTGAGGACCGCTGCCTGCATTCCATGCACCGACGGCCGGTCCACTCTCCAATATGTGTATATTCTGCCCGGGGAAATTACAATCCCTTACCAGGTAGGCGGCTGCCGCAAGTCCGGCCAGACCACCGCCGATTATATAGGCCTCTCGTTCCCCGTACACCCGTCTGCCGATCTCCGCATCCACATCGCGTTTCCTCTGGATTTTTTGTCTGTCATCGTATGTTTTCTTTACAACTGCGGCCGTAGCCACAGCAGCACTGCCGGCTACCAGCAGCTTCTTCCAATGCCTCTTTTTCAAAAGCAGCCACCGTCCTTTCAGAAACTATTATAGCAAATCAAGCTTAAATGTGCAATTTCAAATTGGTAAATAGAGATAGAAGTAACAGGAGACCCGTCGGCCTCCTGCTGCTTCTATCTCTATTTTATTATGATCGGTACAGCCTTTGCTGTATTTACAACCGCTGGACACGGACTCTGGCGGGGGAGGCGAACAATTTCTGCTGATACAGGGATTCGCCGGATTGGCTGTCCGTAAAACAGTCAATCGTAACTCTCTGATTCTTCTCCTTCAGATAGTATTGCTCCCGCAGGCTTTCCACCATAAATCCGATTTTATATGAGAATAATCTTATCTTTTGATAAAATTCCTGAATCAAGACCTCAGCCCTTTCGGCCATCCATTCAATCTGTCCTTGTACCAGATCCTTAAATTGCTTCACGGTAATGGGCTCAGAATTCTCACTGAAATATTTTCCGATCCGAAACCGCTTCTTCAGATGAATTTCCGGTTCTATCTCTGTCTCCATAACACTGACCAGGAACTGTTCCTCCCGCTCCTTACTGTAGAGACTCTCCTTCGCCGGCAGGAAGTAGAACTCCCAGGCCGTCCGGATCCATTCCCGGTCTCTTCCGTGCTCTCTTGCCAGCCAATCACGAAGGTTCATATACGTTTCCATATTGGTATAATTTTCGCTTTCTTTCTGAAGCGTGACTCCAGTTATCTGTTCAAAAACTCCTCCTGCCATTGAATCCCGCCTTTCTGATACTTGATAGCTTGATTATAATGGGTAAATGTGTCAAAACTTTTTCCGGAGAGTAAAGAAACAAGTACTTTTCTAGCGATATACTTAAGAACTTCTAAACAAAACATGAACAGCCACCTGAATTCTGCTATTTCGCCTGGACTTTCACCTCCATCTGATCCATAATAAAGGGCAGTACCTGATCCCGTTCAATGGTCAGGACATGTGCGAACTCTTCAAACAGCATTTTCTCTGCATCCTTCATAAAACGGTCCTCGGCCATGTGCAGCTTCTTACCATCTTCCTTCAGCTTTTGCTGCCGCAGATACAGGGTCTTAATCAGACAGACCAGCCCCTTACGGTCCCCGACCTCCAGAATTTTCTTATACTGCTCTCTTCGTTTGCTTTCTTCCTCAATCCAAATTGTATTTTCATCCGGCATTTCTTGAATCAGCTCATAGATTTCTTCCACCGATAAAACATACCGCATTTTATCCGTCAGTTTTGCATTGTGGAGCGGTACAAAAATAGTGGAGTTAGGGTCATATACGGGTTTTAATACATAATACTCCACTGCACTCCCATTTAATTCCTTCTCCGTTATCTCTGCAACTTCGCATACACCATGTGCCCCATACAGTACAAAATCGTTCGTTTCATACATTTCAATCCGTCCTTTCCTAAAACAACAACAGAAAAACTTTCGTTTAAAAACTCTTTACACGTTACACAACTATATTATACCACATATTCGGGTTCTGGTGTAGGGGGGATTCTATAATTATTCCGCCACCATTTCTCTTCATAAATATTTTTAATGATTTTCATTAAAATTAAGCATTAGAATTATGCCCCGCCTTTTGTTATACTTCAAACAGCCGAAGTGCCAAATACTCTGACATCGGATTCACATGTATGATCGGCATGCAAAGAAAGGAGGTTTTCTTGGCACACATAATCTGCAGTAATACTGCAAACCATCTATACTTATTATATAAGGAGAGGAAAAATGAAAAAAATTATTAGTGTTCTGATGGTATTTTGTTTAATGTTTGGTTTAGCCGCATGTGGGGGGAACAGTAACGAAACCACTACGGCTGCATCCGGCGAGACCACCGCTGCTGCGGCCTCCGACTTTCCCACGAAGGATTTCCAGGGGACGGTAATGTGGTCCGCAGGCGGTGTTTGCGACACAGTATCCCGTGCCATCGCACCTTATGTTCAGGCAGAACTGAACAATAAAACCATTATCTATACAAACCGTGCCGGTGCTGCCGGTGGTATCTCCACCCAGTATGTACACGAGCAGTCCGCAGATGGCTACAACCTGCTGTTTGGTGCTGAGAATCCGCAGATCGCAAAAGTTATGGGAACTTCTGAGCTGGATTATTCCAATTTCATCCCGATTGACATCTACTGCACCAGCGTTGGCGTAATCATAGTAGCTCCGGATTCTCCTTATCAGACACTGGAAGACCTGGTAGCTGCCCTGCAGGAAAACGGCGATCAGATCAACATGGCTACCACCGGCCCCGGCGGACTTCCCTACACAGCAGCAGCTATGATGACGGCTGTGAACGGCGCCACCCCGAATATGGTAGTATTTGACGGAGAATCCGCCTGTGTTACGGCTGTTATGGGCGGACACGTAGATTACACCATCGTTACCATGGGGTCCTGTGCCGAGCTGACCAATGCCGGAGAAGTAAAGGCATTGGCGCTGATGCACAATGAGGGTCTGGATGCATTTGCAGAGGTTCCTGCCATTACCGATATTTATGAAGATTATAATTCCTTACTCCCCTGGGGGCCTTTCTACGGCGTATTTGTTCATGAAGACACTCCTCAGGATGTAGTAGATATACTGACAGCTGCTTTCGTCAAGGCTGCCGATGAGCCGGAATTCCAGGCAATCCTGGAAGGACTGGGCTGTATTCCCTGCAACATCAGCGGTGATGAAGCCAGGGAATATGTAGATAAATACCGCAGTGTATCCTCTTGGTTAATGTACGATGCCGGTGCTGCCGAAATTGCCCCGGACAGCGTAGGAATTGAACGCGTAGCCGAGTAGCAAAAATCAGGGGCCGCCGCACAGAAATACTTCGGCGGCCTTCTTCATGAAAGGAAGGGGATATACCATGAAACCTCGCAAATTGTATCCAGGTGAGTTAGCCTTTATTATTTTCCTGGGGATTATCAGTATCCTTGCATTTATTCTATCTCTTCAAATGTTTCTGAAGGATCCCTCTCTCTCTAGCCAGGGTGCCTTTCCGTTACTTACCACATCCGTTATGCTTCTGATGGAACTGCTGATGCTGTGGGAAATGCGTAAATGCGAACGGGCCGTGGAGAAAGGGACCTCTTTATCCGGGAAGCTGACAGAGGTCGTCCATACATTATTTCCCGGTAAAATCCCGCTAATTATGGCCTACGTGCTGATCTATGCGATCCTGCTCCCCATCGTCGGCTTTATTCCTGCGACCTATGTTTTTCTTTGGGGATCCATGGTAACCTTAAACCGATCGAAAATTCTTCAGTCGCTGCTGATTTCCGGCGGCGCGCTGGTCTTCATTTATGTGATATTCCAATTCATATTCAAGGTAATTCTGCCGTAGAGAAAAGGAGAAATTATGGGTTTTTTTGAAATTTTATCCAACATGTTCAGCGCATTGGCCGACCCTATGCTGCTCCTCTATCTGGCAGCAGGCGTATTCTTAGGAATCTACATCGGCGCCATTCCCGGTCTGTCCGTTACCATGGCCGTGTCCCTATTGATTTCCTTCACCTATTCCTGGGATGTGCTTCCGGCCATGGCCGCTATGGTAGGAGTCCAGATCGGCGGTGTATACGGCGGTTCTCGCTCCGCCATTCTGTTAAACATTCCAGGAGCTCCCGCTGCGGTAGCTACCGCCTTGGATGGCTATCCTCTGGCTCAGAAGGGGGAAGCAGGCAAAGCCATCGGCGTTACGGTAACACAGTCTGTACTGGGTGGCATTATCGGTGCTCTGGTACTGGCAGTCGGCGCTCCGGTTATAGCAAATTTTGCACTGAGCTTTGCTCCCAGAGACTACTTCCTGTTAGCGCTGATGGGCCTGATGCTGGTAGGCAGCCTGGGAAATGAATCCGCTGCCCGCGGCATCTTTGCTGCTGCTCTTGGCCTGTTCGTAGGTTTCGTTGGGCTGGATATGGTAACCGGTCAGCAGCGTTTCACCTTTGGTAACGTTTACTTGATGGGCGGCGTGAACTATGTGGTCGTTATGATCGGATTATTCGGAATGTCGGAAGCATTGCTCCAGCTGCGCGACTTAAATACGCAGCCGGTTAAACAGGATGTGGGGAAAATCATTCCCGGATGGAAAAGCGTCCTCAAATACATTCCCCTTTCCCTCCGCACTTCCCTGATCGGCGTAATTGTCGGCGCCCTTCCTGGTACCGGCGGTGATATCGCCGCACTGATTTCCTATGACCATGCAAAACGTACTGTTAAGAATCCGGAGGTTCCTTTCGGACAGGGCGCCATCGAAGGTCTGGTGGCACCGGAAAGTGCGAATAACGCTGCCATCGGCGGTGCTTACATCCCGATGCTGACCCTGGGTATCCCTGGCGATGCCGTAACCGCTATTGTAATCGGCGCCATGTACATTCACGGCTTAAAGCCCGGCCCCATGCTGATGGTGGAATCTGCCGACGTATTCTGGTTCCTGGTAGGCGCTGTTTTATTCGGAAATGTGTTCCTTTTAATATTTGGTTTTACCGGTATTAAACTCTTTGCCAAGATCGTAGAAGTTCCCAAGTATATTCTGATGCCTACCATCATTATTTTATCGGTAGTCGGGGCTTATACCATCAATAACAGCATCATGGACATCTACTGGATGATGGGCTTCGGTATCCTGGGCTACATCCTGAAGATTTATAAGGTTCCGGTAGGACCCGTTATCCTGGGTGTAATCCTGAGCTCCCTGATTGAGCAGAATTTCCGCCGTGGTATTTCCACTACCGGCAATAACCTGTTCCGGTTTATCGAAGATCTGGTAAGCCATCCGATTTCACTGGTACTGCTGGTGGTAATTCTATTTATGGCGCTGAGCCAATCGTCGCTGTGGAAGAAAATCAGGAAAAAGAAAGATGTCGCATAGCAGGAGGAAGTTTTTATGAAAACAGTAACCATTGGCATGATTGGCTGCGGCTTTGCAGCCAGGCTGCACAGCACTGCATTCCGCCAAGTCGGCGGTCTGCGCCTGCGACTGCGCAGTGTCGCAGACATTCAGTTGGATGCCGCCCGCAGAACGGCAGAAGAATTCGGTTACGAGACCTATACCTCCGATTACCATGAACTACTGGAAGACCCGGCCATCGACGTGGTCATTCTCTGCACTCCGCCCTTTCTTCATTCAAACATGCTGACAAATGCCCTGCAGGCCGGCAAGCATGTAATCTGTGAAAAGCCGCTGACCGGGTATTTTGGCCTTCCGGAAGATGATGGAATGATCGGAAATGTATCGAAGAAGAAAATGTTTGATATTGTCGCAGGCGATCTGGAGCGTTTAGAGAAGACTGTAAAATCCAGTGATAAGCAATTTATGTATGCGGAGAACTATATCTACTCTCCCAATGTCCAGCGCGCTGCAGAGTTCTTAAAAGCGAAAAAAAGCACGATCATTTACATGCGCGGAGAAGAAAGTGTACAGGGCTCTCCTACAGCCGGAGCCGGATACTGGAAGAACATTGGCGGCGGCACCCTGCTGCGGATCGGATGTCATCCACTGGCCGCCATTCTCTACCTGAAAAGTATCGAAGCCGAAGCAAAGGGCACTTCCATTCGAGTAGAAAGCGTGATAGCCGATACGGGGCAGATCTCTCCCACCCTCTCCGATCACGAACGGCGTTATCTGAAGGCAATGCCGCAGGATGTAGAGGACTTTGGAACCATTACTTTGACCTTCTCCGACCAGACAAAGGCAACGGTATTTGCAAACGATAATGTGCTGGGGGGAATCCGGAATTATATTGAGGTCTTCTGTAACGACGCTACCATGACCTGTAATATCACCCCCACGGATGACCTGATGACTTACTTCCAGGATCAGGAAGGGCTGGAGGATGTCTATATGTCGGAGAATCTCTCCCATAAGACCGGGTGGAATTATGCATTTGTATCCGAAAGCATCCAGCGAGGTTATGTAGCCCAGCTTCAGGACTTCATGGAATGTGTAGCTTACGGGCGCAAGCCTTTATCCGATTTTGATCTGGCAAAGCAAACCAGCACGGTTCTCTATGCAGCTTATGTTTCGGCAGAGGAAGGACGCAGGGTAACACTTTAAAGATATTTAAAAAACTCCCCGCGGGGAGTTTTTATTTTTGAATATTTCTGTTATACTTTGTGTAGCGAATAAAAGAAGGGAATATGGAAGAAAAATGGATGCTTTATCCTTACTGATCAAACCGGCTTCCGGCAACTGCAATATGCGCTGCCGTTATTGCTTCTATGCCGATGTCACCGATTCACGGGAGGTAAAGAACCGGGGAATGATGACCCTGGACACGCTGGAAATCCTAGTGAAGAAGGCCTTCGAGGAAGCCACCCATTTTGTATCCTTCGGCTTTCAGGGAGGGGAACCCACCCTGGCCGGACTGGATTTCTACAAAGCCCTGATGGAGTTTCAGAGGACCTTTAATGTCCACAGAATCCCCGTCTCCAATTCCATTCAGACAAACGGCAGCCTGATCGATGCCGACTGGGCGGAATTCTTTGCAGAGAACCAATTTCTGACAGGACTATCCATTGACGGTACCAAAGAAATTCATGACCGGCTGCGCCCGGATGCCCAGAGGAAGGGGACTTATCTGCGCTGCATGAAAGCGGCCGATACCCTGACGAAAGCCGGCGCGGACTTCAACATACTGACGGTGGTAACAAGGGACTTCGCCAGACATCCGGATAAAGCGTACAATTTTTACAAAAAGAACAACCTGCGATACATCCAGCTGATCCCTTGCCTGGATGGGCTGGAAGAGGCTCATGGCTCTTCCCCCTATTCTTTAAGCGCCGAACTATACGGGGATTTCCTCTGCCGCTTCTTCGATCTATGGTATGAGGACTTTATCAGAGGGGATTATTATTCGGTCCGGATGTTTGATAACTATATCCGGATACCGATGGGGGAACCACCTGAGAACTGTGGAATGCGGGGACACTGCAGTGCCTATCCGGTAATCGAGGCGGATGGCTCTGTCTACCCCTGCGATTTCTATGTGATCGATGAATATCTTCTGGGGTATGTACAAAAGGACTCATTTACCGATATGCTGCAAGGAGCCACTGCAGCACGCTTCATAACACCATCTGAGACCGTTCACGAGGACTGCCTTACATGTCCCTATGGCTTCCTGTGCCGCGGTGGCTGCCGGAGAGACAGGGAAACAATGCCGGACGGCTCGCTATCTGTTAACTACTACTGCGAAGGCTACAAAAAATTCTTCGCCCACACGAAGGACCGGATCATGGACATTGCCAGGAAGATGCTGCAAGATCCGCCTACATGATCTCCTCCTGCAGATACCGTTCCAGACTGAGATCACTCTGGATGATAAAATCCCGAAAAACCTCCGTAGCCGGTGACATATAGCGGCGTTTGCTCCAGACCAGGTAAATGTTCCGCCCCGGCAGTCCACCGGCGATCTGCAGCACCTTTACCTTAGGAAACCGGTAGCCCAGCGGCTCCGGAATCAGAGACACGCCAAAATTCGAGGCCACAATCCCCAGAATTAGATTGTCATACAGGACTTCTGATACAATTTGGGGTGTAATTCCTCTCTCCCGAAACATGCCGTCGATATAATGCCGTATTCCGCACTGCATTGTATAAGTCACAAAGGGCTGGCTTTCCAGCTCCTCGAAATCCACTTCCCCGCGCTCTGCCCAGGGATGCTTATCGGAGACCACCAGCACGGTCTTATGGTTGCCCAGGTAATAAGATTCTATATCGGCCCGGTCAATAATCGACGAAATACCCAGGTCAAAGGTACCGTTCAGAATCCCCTCCTCAATCAGCGTAGTAGGCGACTGGCTGGCCTCAAACCGCGTTGCAATCCGTTCCGTACTACCGTAGAACTTCATATTCAGCCAGGGGACATATTGGTTTAAGGAACTCAAATACGACAGATGCACCGTTCCTCTGTCCGGGTGTA
>Ga0153998_1000240_pt1 | contig 11237 bp, 12 predicted proteins | sample TSNC082MetaG_FD_104725 | JGI IMG/M metagenome (GOLD analysis project Ga0153998, IMG submission 104725) | Attine ant fungus gardens microbial communities from North Carolina, USA - TSNC082 MetaG | ecosystem: Host-associated > Fungi > Mycelium > Unclassified | place: USA: North Carolina, Lumber...
ACCTGATTACTACCTATTGTTCTACATATGGTAGTGTCTTTGTGCTAAAATAATGATAACCTAACCATATGGAGGCTGTCCTTTGTTCTAAGAAAAGAACAGATGACTATCTATGGGTAATTAATAAAGTCCATGTGCAAACATTGAGGTCTTTATATCTCCACTAATATTAATTGCCTTGAGGTCGTTCTAGGCTCATTCTGAGTGTTATGAACCAAAGCATTGATCTCGGCAGTTTCCGAGATATTAGCAATTTAATAAACAGTAACATGGTGGTTACCAGTTGATCTGCTTAATATCTTGGCCATTACTGATCGCCTCAAGATGTGACTGGCATCGATCGAAAGGTCTTCTTAAGGGCTTTAAGCTGGTCTTAAGACTGTGCGAATCGTCAAAGAATTGGTAGAGATATGACTGAATGAAGTTTGTGACATACATGTACTGGTCAGAAAGGAGCAGAAGTGGAAATGGGAAAAGGAGCAAGAGGAAGCATTTGGAAAACTAAAAAAGGTGTTCACGACGGAACCTGTTTTAGCAATACCAGACATAAATAGAGAGATGAGAGTGGAGGCAGATGCCTTGGACTATGCAACAGGAGGAATGTTGTCATTAAAATGTGAAGATGGCAAGTGGAGGCTGGTGGCCTTCATCTCAAAGTTGTTAAATGCTACAGAGTGAAACTACAAGATCCACAACAAGGAAATGTTGGCAGTCATCAGATGCCTTGAAGCATGGAGGCATTACTTGGAAGGAGCGAAACTGGAATTCAAAATCTGAACAGACCACAAAAACCTCCAGTATTTCATGACGAGCCAAAAGTTGAATCGACGACAAGCACAATGGGCACTATATCTATCGTGATTTAACTTCACCTTAAAACACGTTCCAGAAAAAAGTATGGGGAAGGCAGATGGACTAAGTAGAAGACCGGATTAGCAAGAAGGGGTAGAAAAGGATAACAAAGATTAAACACTGATCAGGCCAGAGTGGGTTAGAGGGGTAAAAATGGTGATAGAAGAGGGAGATTTAAGGGAAAGGATAAAGAAGGCACAGAAAGGAGACGAAAAAGTGGTAAAAGCAGTAGAAGAGCTAAAGAAAGCAGGGGTAAAAACGTTGAGAGACAAGGAATGGGAAATAGAGAATAGAGTAGTACTAAAGGAAGAGAGAATATATGTGCCAGAAGGGGAACTTAGGGGGGAGGTAATACGACTACACCATGACACCCCAGTAGGAGGGCATGGAAGAAGATGGAAGATGACAGAGCTGGTTACCAGAAATTACTGGTGGCCAGGAGTAACAAAAGAAGTAGGGAGATACATGGATAGATGTGATGCTTGTCAAAGGTACAAGAATCGAAGCGAAGCACCAGCAGGAAAGTTGATGCCCAATGCAATCCCAGAGAAACCATGGAATCATATTTTAGCAGACTTCATCACAAAGTTACTACTAGCTCAGGGATATGACGTAATTTTGGTAGTATGCGACAGGTTTAGCAAAATGGTGCATTTTATAGCCACCATGGAAAAAACGTCGGCAGAGGGACTAGCAAAGCTGTTTTGGGACTAGGTATGGAGGCTGCATAGCCTCCCAGAAAGCATTATATTAGACAGAGGAGTACAGTTTGTAGCAGGAATGATGAAGGAGTTGAATAACTTGCTGGGAATTCAAACAAAACTTTCAATGGCCTATCACCTGCAAACAGATGGGCAGACAAAAAGGGTGAACCAGGAGTTAGAGCAGTACCTAAGGGTTTTATCAACCATAGACAAGAACAGTGGCCATATTGGCTAGGAATGGCAGAATTCGCGTATAACAACAAGATTCATGTAACAACAAAAATATTGCCATTCAAAGTAAACTATGGCCAAGACCCAAGGATGGGATTTGAGGGAAGAAGGAAGGGAAAGTATGAAGTGGCAGGAAAGTTTATAGAGAAGATGAGGAAAATCCAGAAGGAGGCAAAAGCAGTGCTAAGAAAGGCACAAGAGGAAATGAAGAAGTTCACAGACAGGAAACAAGGAAAAGGCGAAGAATACAGAGTAGGGGACTTAGTACTGCTAAGTACAAAGGACTTGAAATGGCAAATGAAGGGGAGAAGATCAGAAAAACTAACAGAGCGCTTTGTAGGCCCCTATAAGATTAAGGGAATCATCTCTAGTAACACAGTAGAGTTAGAACTGCCCAAATCAATTAGGATATATCTTGTAGTAAATGTAAGTAAAGTACAGCTATACAAACCACAGGTAGAGGGGCAGAAGAAGACACTACCAAAACCAGTCATTATCGAGGGGGAAGAAGAGTTCGAAGTGGAAAAAATCCTGAACAAAAGAATAGTGCAGGGAAAAGAGAAGTTCTTGGTATGATGGAAGGGGTACACAGCAGAAGAAGACACGTGGGAAGATAGGAAGAATTTAGGAAATGCAAAAGAGCTGGTAGAAGAGTTTGAGAGGGAGTACAAGGAAGAGGCAGAAGAACTTAGGCGACAGGAGCTAGAAGAAGAAGAGAAGGAATTTGGCTAGGAATTACCAAGGGAATTTACAGCTAAACTACTATATGGTTGGGGGAGGAAAAGATATAAGAAAGAAAAAGAGAAGAGGTGGGACGAGAATTGGAATTGATGGAAAAATTCCTTGGGACGAGGAATCTTGAAGGGGGGGCCATGTTATGAGAGCCCCAGAAAGGAAAGAGTTTCCTGCATGTTTGAACATTTGATCTCCAACATCAAATTATACAACAAGGACAAGATATAAATAGCATGGGGAATTAGGTAATCATATCATGTGATAAAGTCATGTGATCATAGAATGTTCTGGAAAGACATGTGATTGTGTAATAGTAGAGCATAGCCACTTGTAAAGTAGTATAAGTAGGTAGTCAAATCCAATGGAGAACTTCATCAAGTTTTTCCTAAACACTCATCTCGAGTGGTCCCTAAGTCATCAAGACTCTGTGATAACAGGTAACTAGTGATTGTAGTGATTACTGGTCAAGGATCAATGAGATTATGAGAATAAGAGTAAGCAAGGTCCAAGATGGATGGTGCTCAGGTAGTGGAATCAAGTTCTAGTATAAGACTCTAGTCAAGACAACTTAAGCCTACTCCAAGTCTGAGTTGACAAGAACTCAATAGAGTTCTTATTTATTTCCTATATACTACTTATACAACTACTACATAGTCTGTGCACTATTTTTCCACACTTATCATGTGACCCTATTTATGTGACATGACCTTGTGATATCCTAGTATGTGACTGTGACTTGTGACACTTGTCATATAATACCTTCCTGCACTTCTTCTTTGTATAGTAAGCCCAAAAAGAAATATAAATAATGACTTAGCTATTTTACTAAGTCATAATAGATCTGATGGTATCCATAGCCTTTCTAAAGTTGACAGCCACTGAGACATGATATTATTCTCTTGAAAGAAAACTTCCTAAGGTCCTTTTTGATCTCAAGAGTACTTCTAGAGGGAGTTTTGGTATAGATCTGCTATGAGATTCTCTGGACAATCCTTATGAGGTCTGTAGTGGTAGTCACAGCCACTACTCTGCTAGTTCATGAGGGGACTTCTAGTAGTTATCTCTGGGGAGTTAAACTTATCTCTTGAGCTGATTATTATAGTTAATATGATGCAAAATGCCACTTATATCACCTAAACAGCTGTCCAGCATAATACTATTTCCTATCAAAAGCTCTCTTCTATTTGAATATCTTCCTAGTGTCTACTTGTTAATGCACAATTATGAGATATCTTGGAGATTTTGTTTCTTTGATTTGTTTTCATCTTTATATCATAATTTTGATTCCCATCTGTTATGAGAGCCCCAAAAAGGAAATAGTTTTCTGTGCATTCAAATATTTAATTTGCAACCTCAAGTCATACAATGGGGTTGAGATATAAATAGCATGGGAACTTAGCTAATCTCATTATATAACAAGGATCAGATGACTATAGAATGTTCTGGAAGAACTTGTGACTATGGGACTTTAGTGTACAGCCACTTGTAAATAGTATAAGTAGTAGGTCAATCTAACGAAGAACTCTATTAAGTTCTTCTTGAACATCCACCTAGGATAATTACTAAGAACTATTACAGTCCCTCAATAACATAAGAACTCGATACCCAACAGTGACCTTGCACCTTGCAACCTTACCACTTACTTATTCTCTTATCTCCCTCGCTATCACAAGTGGTCACTTACTTGATTTGTGATGAATTGAGATATGGATGCAAAAGTGCTTATGAGCAGAGTTAGACAAGCGACAAAAGATGTTGTTAAGTCTAAGGTCTAATCCTTAGACTACGAGTTCTTATATACAGAAAAGTGATGGTCTGTGCACTAGGACAGATCATCACATGCTACTACCTATTGTTCTACATATGGTAGTGTCTTTGTACTGGAATAATGATAACCTAGCCATATGGAGGCTGTCCTTTGTTCTAAGAAAAGGACAGATGACTATCTATGGGTAATTAATGAAGTCCATGTGCAAACATTGAGACCTTTATATCTCCACTAATATTAATTGCCTTGAGGTCATTCTAGGCTCATTCTGAGCATTATGAAGAAGGCTTTTGCTGAGCCTAGAACCGAAGCATCGATAACAGCAGTTTTCAAGATATTAGCAATTTAATAAACAGTAACATGGTGGTTACCAGTTAATCTGCTTAATATCTTGGCCATTATTGATTGCCTCGAGACGTGACTGGTATCAATCAAAAGGTCTTTTTAAGGGCTTTAAGCTGGCCTTAAGACTGTGGGAATCGTTGAAGAATTGGTGGAGATATGACTAAATGAAGTTTGTGACACTCGCTAATGGACACAGTACTCACAAGCATCTTGGATAGCAGGCCCTAGCTGTAAAGGGGACTTCTCAGTCAGTTAGGGACTGAGGGAGGAGACTGGGTACCAAGTCCAGGTATCTTGATCAAGTCCTGACCTTGCAATTGGATATTGCTCTTTATATTTTTCTTTGTATAAACTCTGTGCTATGCTCCATTGTGAGTAGTATATGCAGGAGATTGGCAGTAATTCTTTAGGAAGCTGCTTAGAGTAGAGGTCCTTTTCTTAGAGGCAATTGTATAACCATATTATTAGGGCAGTAGTCAATAAGACAGTAGAACTCTAGACAGGTGAAGACTTTGTGCCCTATTGGACATAGCCTTGAGTAGTTACCCTAGAAGAAGAAGCCTCATCAACAAGCTCTGAATACAAATCCTCACAATTACCATTACCATTACCACCACCACCCAAAATGTCTCACCAGCAATCACAACATCAACAACAAGAAGAAACATCTTTGGTGCCTGCTCCCTTGTCAACTACCACTACCTACCAGAAAGGAGCAACTCCTTGCCATGATTACAACCCTGCAGCAGCAGGTTAATACCATGCTCCTTCAACAACAAGGGAGCAGAGTAGAGGTCGTGAGATCTCAAGTTTTCAGTGGAAAAATGAAAGAGGTGAGCATGTTCACTAATACAGCTCACCTGTATATTAGAATAAAGATAACGGAGAAAGTAGCAACAACCCAGGTGACCTAGGTATTGTCATATATGCAAGGAGGAGTAGTGGAGGTGTGGAAGGATAATTTGTTAGATGAGCTAGCCAAGGGAGAGTCAGAGATAGAATCAGTGGAGTAATTGTTCACCAAAATAAGGAATAACTTTGGGGAAACGTTGGAAAAAGAAAGAAAGATCGAGTAGTTAAGGACAATAGAGCAAGGGGGAAGAACCTGTGACAAGTATGTGCAAGAGTTTAAGAAAGTCACCAGGGGGACCAGTTATAAGGGAAGACCCCTCATTGAAGAATTCAAGAGAAGGTTAAATAGAGCAATTAGAAGGAAACTAGCTGAGACAAAGAAACTGCCAACCACCATTGGAGAGTGGCAAGAGAGAGCAGTGAGATTAGACAGGAACCAGAGGTAGAGCAGGGCAGAAAAAAGGGTGTTAGAGAGGAATATAGTATACCCAGGAGAAAATGTACAGCCAAGAAGAGGATATAGGGGAGGATCATATGGGGAAGAGGAGGACAGATAACATAGAGAGCAGGAGGACTGAGTACAGGGGGAGGATACAGAGAGGGAGAAGGAGGAGGAAACATGCTCAATAGAGGAGAAACTCAAATAGGTCCAAGAAAAGACCCAAATGCAATGGATGTAGACAGGGGAAGAGAAGGAGATAGAATGTGTTATATATGTGAAAAGTGGGGCCATATGGCCAAAAATTATTGGGAAAGACATAAGGGAAGGGTAGTAGAAATACCACAGGAGTCAGCAAAAGAAAATGGAGGACAGTGAGCTCTCAACTGGCCTCCAATAACCTGTACAGCATATTGCACCCAGAAAAGCTGGGCAATAAATTAAATTTCACCAATATAACTGAGAGAGTAAGAGATGTGCAGTATACACTATGGCCTCTAAGAGAGGTTTAGATAAAGGTGGGGCTAGAAAAGCTGGAAAAACATGAGGGGGTAGTAGTGAAAGTGCTATTAGACAATGGAGCAATAGGTCTATTCATAGATATGACCTTTGCAAGGGAAAAGGGGTTTAGGATAGAGAAGATGAAAAACCCCCTCCTAGTTAAAAATGTAGATAGGACAGTAAACATAGGGGGAGTAATAATGCACTAGGTTGAGTGCAATATGTTCTTTAAAGGACATGTAGAAAGAGTTAGGATAGATGTGTGTAATCTGGGAAAAACAGAGGTAATACTAGGGATGCTATGGTTAGCAGCCCATAACCCAGAAATAGATTGGGAAAAGGGAGAAGTGAAAATAACATGGTGTCCACCTATGTATAGAAAAGGAAAGAAACAGGTAGAGGAAAAGGCAGTGAAGAAAATAAAAAGGAATGAAGATAAGGAAGTACTGAAGAAGTTAGTGCCCAAAAGGTTTTGGAAGTGGAAAAAAGTATTTGGAAAGAAGGAGTCAGAGAGGATGCCAGTGTGAAAGGCCTGGGATCATACTATAGAGTTGAAGGAGGGATTCATGCCAAAAAAGGGAAAAGTGTATTCATTATCAAGGGAAGAGAAAGAGGAAATACAGGTATTTATAGAGGACCAATTAAGAAAAGGGTACATTTGACCCTCCAAGTCATCCTAGACATTACTAGTACATTTTGTGACAAAAAAGATAGAACAAGGAGGATGGTGCAAGACTATCATCACATAAACCAATGGATGATAAAAAATAGTTATCCTTTACCTCTCATTGCAGACATACTAGATGGAGTAGGGAAAAGAAAAGTGTTCACAAAGCTGGGCTTAAGATGAGGGTATAATAACATCAGGATAGAGGAAGGAGACGAATGGAAAACAGTGTTTACAATATATATTAGAGCCTACAAACCCACAGTTATGTATTTTGGATTAACTAACTCCCCTACTACTTTCCAAATAATGATGAATGACCTGTTCTGGGATCTCATAAACCAAGGAGGTACCATAACCTTTATTGACGATATCTTAATAGCTATGAACATGGAAGAAGGGCATGATGAGCTGGTAGAAGAAGTATTAAGGAGGTTAGAGGAGAATGACCTATTTGTGAAACCAGAAAAGTATAGATGGAAAGTGAGAGAAGTGGAATTTCTAGGAGTGGTGATCGGTCCAAAAGGGGTAGAAATGCAGAGGGAAAAGATAGAAGAAGTGCTAAGCTGGCCAGCACCTAAAAATGTCAAAGAAGTACAAAAGTTTCTGGGCCTAGCTAACTACTACAGAAGGTTCATAAAGGACTTCACCAAAATAGCTGCATCACTACATGTACTGGTCAGAAAGGAGCAGAAATGGAAGTGGGAAAAAGAGCAGGAAGAAGCATTTGGAAGACTCAAAGTAGTGTTCACTTGGGAACCAGTCTTAGTGATTCCAGACATAGACAGAGAGATAAGAGTAAAAGTAGATGTCTCAGATTATGCAACTGGGGGAGTGTTGTTGACAAAGTGTGAAGATGGGAAGTGAAGACCAGTGGTCTTTATCTCTAAATTGCTAAATGCCACAGAGTGAAATTACAAAATTCATGATAAGGAGATGCTGGCAGTCGTTAGGTGCCTAGAAGCATAGAGGTACTATTTGAAGGGAGCAAAACTTGAATTTGAAATCTGGATGGACCATAAAAACCTCCAGTATTTTATGATGAGCCAAAAATTAAATCATAGACAAGCAAGATGGACCTTATACCTATTATGATTTAATTTTGTATTAAAGCATATTCCAGGGAAGAGCATGGAGAAGGCAGACAGATTAAGCAGGAGACCAGATTGGCAAGTGGAAGTGGAAAAGAACAATAAGAATCAGAAGTTGATAAAACCAGAATAGATTAGGGGAGCAGAAACAATAATAGAGAAAGAAAACCTAAAAAAGAGAATCAAAAGAGCACAGGAAGGGGACAAAAAGGTAGTAAAAGCAGTAAAAGAATTGAAGAGGGCAGAAATAAAGACATTGAAAGATGAGGAATGGGAAATAGAAAATGGGATAGTAATAAAGAAAAAAAGGATATATGTGCTAGAAGGGGAACTCAGGAGGAAATAATACGATTGCATCACAATACCCTAGTAGAAGGGCATGGAGAAAGATAGAAAATAATGGAATTGGTCACTAGAAATTACTGGTGACCAGGAGTAATGAAGGAAGTAGAAAAATATGTGGATGGATACGATGCTTGTCAAAGATATAAGAATTGAAGTGAAGTACCAGCAGGCAAATTAATGCCTAATGCAATCCCAGAAAAACCATAGAGTCATATTTCAGCAGACTTCATTACTAAGCTACCACTGGCTCAGGGATACAATGCAATCTTAGTAGTATGTGATTGATTTAGTAAAATGGCACACTTTATAGCAACTACAGAAAAAACATTAGCAGAGGGTCTTGCAAAGCTATTCCAAGATTATGTATGGAAGTTGCATGGACTTCCAGAAAGCATTATATCAAATAGAGGAGTGCAGTTTGTAGTGGGAATGATGAGGGAGTTAAATAACTTGTTGGGAATCCAGACAAAGCTCTTGATAGTCTACTACCCTCAAATGGATGGGCAGACAGAAAGGATAAACCAGGAGTTAGAGCAATATCTAAGGGTCTTCATCGACTATAGACAAGAACAGTGACCAGATTGGTTGGAAATGGTGGAATTCATATATAATAACAAAATTCACATGGTAACAAAAGTATTGCCATTCAAAGCAAATTACAGTCAAAACTCAAGAATAAAATTTGAGGGGAAAAGAAAAGGGAAGTATGAAGTGGCAGGAAAATTTGTAGAAAGAATGAAGAAAATCCAGGAGAAAGCAAAAGTATCATGACTTGGCAAAACAGCTAAGTTATTATTTAATATTTCTTTTCTTTTCTTTTCTTTATTACTAGGGTGGAGTGTGGGAAAGTATCACATGACTGTCACAGAGTCACAAAAATGTGTGACATCAGTCACAGAAATGGTCAGGTCACAGTCACAGTCACAGAATATGACAAAGAAGTCAGCTGATAGACATGAGGACTGTGGAAGACAAAATGCATAGCCACGATAGTAATTATATCACAAAAGGCCACTTACTGACTTGTGATTTGATATTGGAATATTCAAAAAGGCTTTAGAAAGTGAGTTTTAGACAGTGACAAGAGATGTTGTTAAGTCTGAGGTCTAATCCTTAAACTATAAGTCCTTATATACAGAAAAGTAATGATCTGTACACTAGGACAGATCATCATATGCTACTACCTATTGTTCTACATATGGTAGTGTCTTTGTGCTAGAAATAGTGATAACCTAACCATATGGAGGCTGTCCTTTGTTCTCAGAAAAGGACAGATGACTATCTATGGGTAATTAATAAAGTTTATGTGCAAACATTGAGGTCTTCATATCTCTACTAATATTAATTGCCTTGAGGTTGTTCTAGGCTCATTCTGAGCATTATAAAGAAGGCTTCTGCTGGGCCTAGAACTGAAGCATTGATCCTGGTGGTTTCCAAGATATTAGTGATTTAATAAACAGTAACATAGTGGTTACTAGTTGATCTGCTTAATATCTTGGCCAATATTGATTGTCTTGAGATGTGACTGGCATCAATCAAAAGGTCTTTTTGAGGGCTTTTTGTAGCCCTTAAGACCATGGAATCGTCGAAGAATTGATGGAGATATGGCTAAATGAAGTTTGTGACAAATTATATATATAGTGTAGCAAATCTAATGGGGACTCTATCGAGTTCTCTTTGTCAAATGCTGATAAAAGAGCAGTTGGCTTTATTCTAGCTTAGGAGTTGGCTCACTGACAGTCTGAGGGTTAAACCTCAAACTTAACAACTTCTTTTGTCACTGTCTAAACTTCATATTTTTGAACCTTTCAAGTTCTAAATTAGCAATCACAAATAAGTAAGTAACCTTTTGCAATACCATTTATAGACTCTGACTCAACTTGTCACCCTCATAGCTTCTGTCACTAGACTATCACTTAACTAGTCACCCTTAGTTACAAGTAGTGTGATTGTATTGTAACATTGTCACAGTACCTAGTTAGGATAAATACAGACCAGAAAGAGAAGAGAACAGCAAGTTCTCTTTTTTTATATTCCCTTTGTAAAATCTTACTCTAAGGAATTGGTACTCTTCCTTGTCTTAGGACAGCCTTGAAGGGTGCTACTTAAAGTCTTGCTGACATTTATCCTCTCCAATATAACTTCACTGAAAACCTTAACTAGATTCTCTAGTGAGGAGTGTGAAGATATCAAGTGTTAGATATAGGCTTCAAGTTGAAACATATATTCAACTGTGAGATCTAAAGTCTTAACAGATTGGCTTATTCTTATCATCTTTGGGAACTTTGGAAGTTTTCTTTGTCTTTTTTTCTTTTGTTATATCCTTGCTTTGTAATCATAATAAAATACTCTAGAATACAGAAGGAAAATCAAGAATTCAACCCCTATTATCCCTCTCTGTTGCTCTAGAGCTAAAAGGTTATTTGAGTAACTAAGTTTATTTTATAAGTTCCTTCTCAAGAGAGTTCAATGGAATAGGAATACATATCTTGAGATACAAAAATGTCTGTTAGCTTATATGTTCTGTCAAACTTGAAACTTATATTAATGATACATAGAATATCCATGAAGGCAAGGGTCAAAATTTGCATGATGGGATGTAACAGAACTTCTTCAGGAAGCTCCAACCCAAAGCTCAAGAATGATATGGATGCTTGCACAGCAAAGGTCTCTTGGCAGGGCTGCAAATAATCATTGATGGTACAGA
>Ga0153998_1000241_pt1 | contig 11233 bp, 10 predicted proteins | sample TSNC082MetaG_FD_104725 | JGI IMG/M metagenome (GOLD analysis project Ga0153998, IMG submission 104725) | Attine ant fungus gardens microbial communities from North Carolina, USA - TSNC082 MetaG | ecosystem: Host-associated > Fungi > Mycelium > Unclassified | place: USA: North Carolina, Lumber...
ATTCCCACGGATCCTCAGAGTCTGTGGTCTATAGTTCCCTTCCCTCTAGTTCAGGTCTCCATCACAGTACTACATAGCTATATCTGGTAGTATAGTTATTATTGTCCTGATGTAGGTGTCCATGGTGACTGGCGCACAGACCAGGCTAGTTTAGTGTATATAGCTAGTGATGTACAGTAGAATACCTTACATCACTAGCTATATATACTAGACTAGCCGGTCCATGAACCATGTTAGGGAACCACTCAAAGGCGATTACTCCTTAAGCTAGGTAAGAGTCCTGGAAGCTAAGTGTCACAGTTGTGCCATGGACCAGTAGTCACATACTGTATGGTTTACCACTACACCAAAAGGGCAACGTTAGCAAGGCTACTTGTTAATGAGGGTCCAGCTATTTATGTAGTTCATTTGAACAGGTATTTTGTTATACCTCTATGATACTATTTAGCAGTCACTTTTCTGTGACACTAAGTTGAGATTCAAGTGAAGTAGATCTACAACAACTTGCTAGTATATATACTCTACACTAGACGATCACACACACTATCACATGGGTGCATGGATCAGTAATCACAATGTCCTAATATTAGAATAGAAGGCGTCGCACCACACAACACAGACAGAGAGAAGATAGGAACAATGGGAATGCGTACACGTACTGTCACTGGGCCACTAATAGAACAGACCTTTAATACTGACTAAGCACCACCCTAGATGTCCCCTTACAAATCAGTTGCTATGGCCACGTGCATCCAGACAATAATAACTACATTACTAAGTAACTGTAAGGGCGATTGGGCACAAGACTCCAGGAGAATCCTCAGTTAATATTACAGTTAGTAGTTATGATACAACTCACCTCCAGGAGAATCCTCAGGGATTAGGATGAGGCTCCTGGAGGGATGTTCTACATTATATACATTCCCTAGTGTCAGGGTTAGCAGGATCGGAGTTAAACTAGTGTGTTTAAGTATCACTAGTAAACAGGCTAAGGTAGCTCTGGAGGGTTGTCATGGCGTTCAGGGGTGGAAATGGAGGTGTCCCCTTACAGTAACAGCTATGTAGTACCCATGATGGAGACCCGAACTAGAGGGCAGAGAACTATTACCGTGGACTTCCACAGATTATAAGGCATGCTAGCTCATGCGAACCCTACCATGTAATCTAAGCGGACATAGGGTGTCCCCTTACAGAAATGTTATATTCTGCTCCACCCAAGCTATCTTTGATGAAGAACACTTTCCTAGATGTCCATCGTCTCACCCCAGAGAGCAAATGCATCCTGGTAGACTAACCCCAGAGGTAGATTTGTCAGCATCTAGACCTTTTGGTGTAGATGAACCTGCTCCAACACCCTTTCCACCAACATCTGTATATCCTAGACCCTCTACTCCTCCAATCCCTCCTAACTTGCCAACTCACTCAGAATCTCCATCTCTCTCTCCTCCACTGACACCACCTAAATGGTTCTCAGTAAAAATTGAAGAGGTTGAAGATGATGAAGATGAAGATATTAAAATGTATCCCCCAAGCCCTTCTTCTCCTGAAGCTGGTCTCTCACAGTATACTCCTTCTCAGGTTCCAACTGTAATACCTTAGAAACGAGGTAGTGACCCACAGCCAGAAGAAGATGTTCTTCCTTTGAGATATGGCTTGAGGAGATCAACCTGTAAGACTAGAGTCCCTCACAGAGAAGGCAATGTATATGGAGAGGATCACTATCCCACAGATGTCTTGAGGCGCCCTGAGTGGTAACAACATTCTGGTGAGGCTGATCCAGATATGGTGCACAGAATACTTGAGAATGCTTGCAGATATATTCAAGTGCAGTCTGAGACTATTCCAATTGGAGAAGTATACTATCTATATAGTCAATGGGACAATACAGTTGAAATAAATGGAATCCGCTATGAAGTTGATTGGGTAGGACAACGACCTATCATAATTGACATAGAGGAAAATAGGATGGATGCTCCACCTCCAGCAGGTGAGTCAGCTACCACAGCTATTACCAACCACATGGTACACCTTGCAAGAGAAGGAGGAGCAGAGCATATTCACTTTCTCTTGGCACTCAGAGCAACTGAGACTCATGTTCTACCAAAAACTTTTAAAGATGTCACTAAACTACCAGCTGATTCTAAGAAAAGGTGGCTTGAATCTTGCCTTGAGGAGCTGAGATTGCTCAAAGACAGAGATGTTTATGAGATTGTGGACCTTCCTAAGGGAAGAAAAGTGGTCAAGAACCGCTGGGTGTTTAACATCAAGCCTGATGGTTGTTATCGATCTTGTCTTGTTGCCAAAGGATTTTCTCAAGTTGAAGGCATTGACTTTGATGAATTATTCTCTCCAGTTGTCCGCTATGAAACTGCACAACTGCTTCTTGCTGTTGCTGTACTTAAGGATTTTGATATCCAAAGCGTTGATGTCAAAACAGCCTACCTATATGGTGATCTGGATGAGGAAATCTATATGGAGCAGCCAGAAGGTTTCAAACTACCTGGGAAAGAAAACAAAGTCTGGCGACTTCGCAAAGCATTGTACGGCCTTAAGCAAGCTGGCTTATCTTGGTGGCGCACAATGACTCAGTCAATGCTTGCCCTAGGATTTAAGAGATGCAAATCCAATGCTGGTGTATACTATTATCACAACAAAAAGACTAAAGCACTTGTTATAGCAATTGTCTATGTTGATGATGTCTGCTTTATGGGTACCAAAGGTTCCCTGCTTGTAAGGGGACATCTAGGGTAACACTTAGTAAGTTCTGAGGGTCTGATCTATTAATGGCCTAGTGACAGATCGTGTATCACATTCCCATTATTCCTAACTTCTCCTGTCTGTGTCATGCGGTGCGATGCCTATTATTAGTTGTTCTAGGACATTCTGTGATTATAGGTCAGTTGCTATGGTACTGTGTGCCTGACTATCTAGTGTAGTATATATACTAGCAAGTGTGTATAGATATATCCCCACTTGAATCTCAAACTAGCTTCCAGGACTATCCACTAGCTTAAGGAGTAATCGCCTCTGAGTGGTTCCCTAACACTGCTCCTCAATGAGTTGAAGCAAAAATTTATGGCTAGATGGGAATGTCATGACCTTGGTAAAACCACAGAGTTCCTAGGCATGCACATAAGCCATGATCATAAAAATTGAAAGATATTTATTGATCAATATAAGTATTTGGAAAAGGTACTGGCGTACTTTAATGTTGCGACTAATCCTACTCATACTCCACTGCCATCTGAGTTTAGCTTTAAACCAAATGAGAAGCAGTGTGATCCCAAATTTTGCCAAAAGTACCAACAACTATGTAAGGGAACTACCCTAGGGTTGGGCTTAGTGACGTGAGTAGGTTCCTACCTAAGAGCCGTCGTCTCTCCGATCGCCTTCCCACTGTCTGCCTTCCTCCTCTTCTGTGTCATACCGTGTGAGCCTCTCAATCTAATATTGGACTTTGTGGGAATATATGTCAGGTACCATGAGAACGGTGCCTAGACTATCTAGTCATATAAATACTGGTCTTCTGTTATAGATATACTTCAGTTGAATCTCACACTAGCTTCAGGATCTCTACATTAGCTTAAGGGTCTATCGCCTCTGAGTGATCTTAGTGCCCTAACAAACTAGTTGGTTCTCTAATGTACTTGATGATTGGCTCAAGACCAGATATTGGCTTTACAGTTGTCAAGTTAGCTCAACAGATGGCAAACCCTTCCAATGATCATTATCGAGTTGGGTTACACCTCTGTAGATACTTGCTTGCCACTCGCAGATATCGGTTTGTCTATAATGGATTAAGCAATGAATTACTTGTAGCATACTCTGATTCTGATTAGGGCCAAGACCATGAGCATCGCAAGTCAATTACTGGCTATTTTACTATGCTAGCTCAAGGAATCACTTCCTGGCTAAGTCGCAAACAGAAATCAATAGCCCTCTCCTCTACTGAGGCTGAGTATATGGTGCTCTCTGACTATAGCTGCCAACTCATCTAGACATCAAATCTCCTGAGTGGTTTTGATATTCCTGTCCCTCACCTCTATGGTGATAACCTTGGATCACTCTTCTGGAGCACCAACCCAGTGCAAGAAAAAAAAAAGGTCCAAACATATTGACATCCGGTATTACTATGTCAGGGATGTAATAGAGGATGACAAAATCAAGCCATACCACATTGATGGAGCCAGGAACCCTGCTGATATCTTGACTAAGAATCTTGGTCAGATACTGTTCCACCAATACCATCCACTCCTTGGTTTGGAGGTTCTATGAACTCTCCTTTTAATTTATATTATCACTCAATGACTACTACTTTGAGTAAGGGGGAGTGTTAAATTAATTATTATATTGTGTATTACTATAGTTTAATATACAAGTCACGCTTACCTAAGTGCAGTGCTTCTTCATCTTGACTGCCACATCGCGAATCTCTCTGCTTCTCTCAAGATCTCCCTTTTCCATCAGGCTGTCTATTATTATCTGTTGGATAACCTGGTGAGTGGGCCATCATTTGTCCCCATTGTAATTGCTGCTCTTCATCCTTCTAACACAACATACTCTCTCAAGCCAAGTGATGCATCAAGAAACATCAATCAAATCCAAAAATGCACCCCCTCAATTCTACAACTCTCTAGAAAACTGTTATCCATCCAATGGTCCATGCCTAAAGAGGCTCCGACAAGTGAATCTTGAGTAAAAGAGAGAGTGACTGAGAATAAGGTAATGTAGCAGCAAGCAACTTCAGCCTCGCTTAGGGCAATTCAAATCTCTCTGCCTCCATCCTGGAGGACTTCCATCCACAGGTTTATAGGCTGTGCAGCCTTCTTCCGCCTCCACCCTGGAGGACTTCTACCTGCACATTTATAAACTGTCCGACCTTCTTCTCCCTCTGCAATAAGAGGACTTCATCATGCGCTTTGACAAGTGACTTGCAGATTGTCATGACTTGGCAAAACGGCTAAGTCATTATTTATATTTCTTTTCTTTTTCTTTTCTTTTATCGATGGATGCGCGAGAGTAAAGTGACTTATACGGAAGTGCGGGACTTTAGTATAGGGTTAGGGTCAGAAATGTGTATAAGTAGGATAGAAAATCTAACGGGAACTCTATCGAGTTCTCCTTGTCAAATGCTGATAAAGGAGCAGTTGGCTTAATTCCAGCTTTGGAGTTAGCTAGTCTGACACAGATGCCTCATCAGATCAGCAATTTAGCAGCAGACATGCTGGCAACACAATGCAATGGTCAAGCGAAATTCAGTGGCCCTGATTGGTGGGGTCCATCAACTTGGGAATTGGGTGACTACCCTCCAAGCTGGGTAGGATCCATTTGTGTTGAAATATGAATGGGGAGGTTAACAAATGGATGACGAGTATCAAGTAACTACACTACCTATATACTTGTGTCTCCATCATGTAACATACCTACCAACAATATATTGATCTCATCAGTTGCATTGCATAGGCTTGCATGAGATCCTAATTCCAACACACCCAGCCCACAACACTCTGATTCATTCAGAGAAATGAAACAGTACTATCCAAAGCTGTCCCAAAGAAGTTTTTTTGAGCTCTCACCTGTTTCACAACGTCAGGGACCATTTGCACAACTCCAGCGAATTAGATGAGATCACTTAATGGACTGTCAACAGTCACATCAGAATATTCACACGCTAGACATTCTTTTTCGCAGGTACTCGTTCCATCACAGATGCCGCCTCCATCATCCATCTGCGTCAATATTCATGCGCTATCGTATACTGTAATCTTTGGTATCTTAACATCGATATCCTATCAATCATCACAGGATAGCCATCATAATTTACGCTTGACACATGGAGGTACAATTCAACAATGAGGGCCTGAATATGTTTGTCTTTCTTGTCCCAATTTCCCTTGATTGATCCCCAAACAAGTCCCAATCGCCGCCTACAGAAAACCTGATCACTATCGTTGCATTTATCAACATTCCTATTGCTACACATGATGATGCTATCAAGGGACACGTTATCCGTTTTGGTGAGTGTGTTGTACTGTCCCCTACATATATATCCAGTTACCCAACACCCTCGGAAATTCCTTCACATGAAGACTAGATTCATCTTAAACGCATTTCACTCTGTTCGGTATTCTTCATGCAGAAGACGAGGATGAGAGAATACGAGAAACAAAAATATACTCGTCGTCAAAATTAGTGTACGTGTGTCACTAGGAATGGGAGGAGCAGACACAAGGGGAGGACGTGAGTTGTTTATGTTGGGTTCGCGAGCGTGGCATGTGAAGTTGATTTCTTATAGACGAGCGGATTGTGTAGATGAGATGATTGAATTCACTGTACGCTATCGCTCTAACCCATGCGCTCATATACTCACAGTCTCTCTTTCATTGACATCCAGGAGTCAATCGACGGCAATCTCACAATTCCTATCATGGAAGGATGACAACTTGATTTTGCTGAGAGATGGGTCAAGCAACAATCTATGGAGATGAGGATGTGTTGAAGATTGAACAAGACATTTCCCTTGCTAATGTACTTGTCATCCTTCTGGTATAGATTCTCTAATCCAGTGACTTTGATGGTACGGACTGTGGGGTTTGATATCTGATTCAGGTGATACCAACTCACTTCCCGGTTCCGACTGCGGTCAAGTAAGATTGGAGCAAGTATCTGTCAAGGGCACGTACATCTCACTCATTTGATGTCATAGCGGCAGTAAAGGGTACAGGGCAAGCTCAGTCAAGATGCCAAGTACTTCTGCTGTTCTGCCATCAGCACCACTCCTTTCACAGTCTACTCAGGTGGTAAAGAATCAGATAGTGTAAAAACAACGATCGATCCTACCCGCCTGAATGTGTGAGTTTGAAAAGAATCTGACCGTGCTTTGAGAATAAACTGACTAATGGGTTTGAGAAGAATAGCACTTATGACGATTCCCGCACTAACAGCTTTGCTATGCTTCTGACATGTCTAGATGCGGATTGTCGAGTTCCCACTCGTTGTCATTCGTGAGGGAGTGGCAGCTGCTTTGGTGGTTGGTTGTGTCACGATTGTGTTCTTGTTCTCATCCCCACTAGTAACATCTCTGCCCACCTCCAAGTCAAAATAATGGCAACGAACGCTCAATCTATTGTGAAACGAGCAATCCGGGTTCTCGGTAAGTATTTCATCTATCCAATCGATTCATCAGTAGACTTATTGCATTTACTTTCAGAGTTCACCGGGATGATTGATGATAAAGTTTCACGACCACTTATCGTCAAATATTCCCAAAAGACGAATGTTCCCCTTCAAACCCTCGAACATAGATTCGACAACAGAAAAAGGACGGAACAGAAGCTAAAGCTGGGCCAGAGTGGATGGTGAGACGAGCTTTTAGTATGCATGCAATCCTACATACTGATGCGGTGTAGTATTTTTGAGGAAGGAAATGACCTAAATATTGAAATCTACAAAAAACATTATCAGCGGCTAAAAATCATCACTTTCGGGCACGTCTCACAGGACGAGTTGTTATGCAAAGCTAGCATCCGGTTTGACAGTTTATGGAAACATCTGGTCTCGGAATCACAGAAGGAAGCAAAATGTGAGTTGGTCTTTGCCTTGATCGCTTCCAATATACTCAGAGTACCTCAGCCAACCTCAAGGTAGAATTTGATGGACCGGTTCAAGGATTACAGCTGTGGCTCGTCGCCGAGGTATGCTATCTTGATTGCTCCTAATATAATATTTCCTACTCAAGTCCAATCATAGGCCTTCGACTCTACCTTGACCGCATTGGATATACAGTTCAAGAGCGCGATCGAAAACTTGGACAAGTTCAAACCCATCTTGGGTGGTCTTGGTTCCGCTAGTGGTGGTGTGGAAATGGTTTTCGAAATCGGAAAGACTGTCAGCGAGGTAAATCATCCTTGAAAAGCACATATGCCCGCTATCTGACTTAAGCAAGCTGAATTCTATAGCAAAAGCCGTATTTTCTTGCATCGATATCGCATACCAGGTAACCTTCTTCTCTGTTTTTGATGAGAATAATATGACTGATAAATTTGGCAGCATCTCAAGACCCAGGAAGAATCTCACGAAGCAATGAAAAGCCTTGCAGAGAGCATCAAAATCCTGGCCGGTCAGCTCGACAGACTCAAGAAAGTGCCGAGCTCGGACGAACTGCGGCAGACAATAAATGAATTTCGGGGGATGATGGGAGAAGTGATGGATTTCATTCAGGGGTGGCTCGAACACTGGACACGTATGTAGGACTCATTTGAGAAAGATTTGTCCCTGATCCATCAGTCTTAGTCAAATACATCCTCGTTGCCGCCCAAAAGGAGAAAGCGACTGAACTACAGGACAAGCTTAATAACTACAGGGACAGATTTAGAAGAGACCTTATGATAGAAATGAGAGTCGAGCAAGGTCTGGTCTTTGCACCTGATTCTGATTGTCCAACTTGTCTGATTCGTGGTATCAGCCGCCATAGCGGATAACTTGAAGTCTGTTCATGCCGGCGTTGAAAATATACAAGGTGGGCTATCTGTTATTCCCGTCCAGCTCTCATAGCTCATCATATCTATAGAAACTGAAAAAGCAGGCGCCGAACAGAAGGAACTGGACGATCTGGTGCACACCCTCGGGGGAGATAGGCTTCTGCTACGCAAAGCATGTATGGCAGGCACCCGACAAATTATCCTGCAAGAGATTGAAAGCAAGGTGAAGAGTGCCGACGGCCACAATGTAATTTGGATAAAGGGGTCTCCTGGTGTTGGGAAATCTGCCTTGGCAGCCAGCATTTCGACTTGACTAGAGGACCAAGGTCGACATGTAATATCATTCCGGTTCGATCGCACACGATCGACCGAGATCACTACAGAAGCCCTTTGGCGTATCATCGCGTCTGATCTCGTCTGCCAGTACCCATCTCTTCACCAACACTTAGTTGAAGGTAATAGGAAACTAAGGTCATCCGATATTGATCACCTTTTCAAATTACTCATCGAGACACCATTGTCCACACTGGATGATGATATCCCATATGAGGAACTTCCGGTGATCGTGATAGATGCATTGGATGAATGTGGTGGCCTCAGGCACAACTCATCTGGGATGGACGATTACGAGGGTCTCCTGCGTACACTCAAGCGTTGGGCTCTAGTCGACTGCTTGAGGAAGTTCAAGTTGATCATTACTAGCCGGCCAGAGGATCAGATCGCCCAGACCTTCCCAGAATCCATAAGCATCCATGTTAATATTCCCTCTGGAAACGATGTCAAATCTGGAGACAGTGCCTCGAAGGACATCCAGGCATTCCTCATGTCATGTCTCAGTGCGATGGGGATGGATGAGGCATGGGTGAGTGAGGCTTGTGGTTATCTTGTTCCTCGAGCTGCTGGCATGTTTATTTGGGCAACGACTGTTGCTAAATTTCTTAAAAAAAATCCCAAACAACGCTTTGATATCCTCAAAACAAGGGAACACGAGCGCGGTGCAGATAGATTCGAAGAATTGTATTCCCTGTACTCCACTGTCATCAGAACATCATTCCATGATCTCGAAGAGGAAGAGATCCAAGCATTCGCCTCTGTTATCGGTGCAACAATTTTTGCTAAACAGCCATTGGATGACACCAGGCTCATGAGACTCCCTGGAGTGGACACGCTGAAATTCATCAGAGACGGTCTCGTATCTGTCATTGACTCCGGCCCCATTCTTCGTTTCCATCATCGGTCATTCGAGGATTTCCTCCTCTCTGACTCTTTTCGGCGATACCTACTCAAGCTTTCTGATGTCCAGAATCGAACTTTTCATGAATGCCAACTTGCCGTGCTGTGTTTAAACTCCATGGTATCATCAGAACTACACTTCAACATATGCAATTTGGAATCTTCGAACATAAAGAATGTGGATATTCCAGCTACTGTCAAATCTGCCATCTCCCCTCTCATCTCATATTCATCTCAATTCTGGGCAGACCACCTTGTCCAGAATCAATGTGAGGAGAGTTTAATGAATGCAGTGAAGTTTGTAATGCACAAGAAGTTACTGTTCTGGATCGAAGCAATGAGCATATTAGGGAAGGCTCATGAGGTGTCTGCAATCCTCAAAAAAGCTTTAGAATGGCCTGGACTAGCGGTATGTCTTGAGTACATTTCCTCCACTACAACTCTGAGGTTGGCTGGCTAGACACTCGACCCCAACAACGAGCTGACGTCGTTTATCTGCGATGCCCTTTGATTCATTTCTGCATATATCACTCCCATCTCTCACAGTGCTTCTCAAATATATCTCTCAGCTCTTCCATTCACACCCGAACGTTCCCTCGTTGGTCAAAAATTCCACCCAAGGTTTCCAAACACCCTTACCATTAGTGACGGCAGGCCTTCTCAATGGCCAAAGAATATCTTTGTTGCAGAGCACCACAAGCATCCTGTGAAGTGCATTGTCTTGTCGCCGGATGAAAAGACTTTTGTTTCCATATCATTATTATTATCATCATCACCACCGCCACCACCATCATCATTATTATTATTCCCATCATCATTATCATTGAGCATGATCACCACCTCGTATGTCTGTGACTCTGAAACAGGACATTGTATTTCAGGTCTATTTGAGTCGACAGAAAGCAACTATCCTTGGAATACTAGACTTTTAGATGCCTGTTTCAGTCCTGATGGGAAGCATATTCTGGTAATATCTCGAATACCGCCATTTTACCATGCAGTAGTCTGGGAAATTGAAATGGGGGAGAAGATATCTCAGATTAAGGGCTTTGATTTTGCATTCATCCACTGTGGTCAGAATAAGGGAAGAATTGTATCAGTGGATTGGATAGATGTAGATGGATCTTCAATTTGGACAATCGCCTCGACAGACTCAGAAGATGAAGATAGATCTTTAATTCAAAGCATCACCTCAAAGGATCATCCAACTCGCATCCTGGTCAAGCTGTGGGATATTGGGAATGATGTACCTGACAGGCTGTTTGAGGTCGCCGATGTTGCTGTCACCCAGTTCTCTCCTAATGGACAATATCTGGCTGTAGGAAGGCAATCTGAGAATGTTGTTGAATTATGGAATTTGGAGGATGGCAAAAGGATTCATCAATTCCTGTAAGGGTGACTGGGGCACAAGACTCCAGGAGAATCCTCAGTAATATTACAGTCTACAATTATGATACAACTCACCTCCAGGAGAATCCTCAGAGATTAGGATGAGGCTTCTGGAGGGATATTCTACATTA
>Ga0153998_1000242_pt1 | contig 11215 bp, 12 predicted proteins | sample TSNC082MetaG_FD_104725 | JGI IMG/M metagenome (GOLD analysis project Ga0153998, IMG submission 104725) | Attine ant fungus gardens microbial communities from North Carolina, USA - TSNC082 MetaG | ecosystem: Host-associated > Fungi > Mycelium > Unclassified | place: USA: North Carolina, Lumber...
ACACACACTTGCTAGTATATATACTACACTAGATAGTCAGGCACACAACACCATGGCAACTGACCTATAATCACAGAATGTCCTAGAACAACTAATAATAGGCATTGCACTGCATGACACAGATAGAAGAAGTCAGGAACGATGGGAGTGCGATATATGATCTGTTACTGGGCCATTAATAGAACAGACCCTCAGAACTTACTAAGCACAACCCTAGATGTCCCCTTACAGAGAGTGCCATATACTTGGCCTCAGTAGAGAAGAAGGCTACTGATTTCTGTTTGTGACTTAACTAGGAAGTGATTCCTTGAGCCAGTATAGTAAAATAGCCAGTAGTTGACTTGCAATGCTCATGGTCTTGGCTCCAATCAGAATCAGAGTATGCTACAAGCAATTCATTGCTTAATCTATTATAGACAAGCCAATATCTACAAGTGGCAAGCAAGTATCTACAGAGGTATAACCCAACTCGATAATAATCATTAGAAGGGTTTGCTATCTGTTGAGCTAACTTGACAACTGCAAAGCCAATATCTGGTCCCAAGCCAATTATCAAGTACATTAGAGAACCAACCAGTTGTTGGTACTTTTGGCAAAATTTGGGATTACACTGCTTTTTATTTGGTTTAAAGCTAAACTCAGATGGCAGTGGAGTATGAGTAGGATTAGTTACAACATTAAAGCACACCAGTACCTTCTCCAAATACTCACATTGATCAATAAATATTTTTTGATTTTTATGATTACAGCTTATATGCATGCCTAGGAACTCTGTGGTTTTACCAAGATCATAATATTCCCATCTAGCCATAAATTTCTTCTTCAACTCATTAAGGAGCAGGGAACCTCTAGTACCCATAAAGCAAACATCATCAACATAGACAATTACTATAACAAGTGCTTTAGTCTTTTTGTTATGATAGTAGTATACACCAGTATTAGATTTGTATCTCTTAAATCCTAGGGCAAGCATTGACTTAGTCATTGTGCACCACTAGGATAAGCCAGCTTGCTTAAGGCCATACAATGCTTTGCGAAGTCACCAGACTTTGTTTTCTTTCCTAGGTAATTTGAAACCCTCTGGCTGCTTCATATAGATTTTCTTATCTAGATCACCATATAAGTAGGCTGTTTTGACATCAACGCTTTGGATATCTAAATCCTCAAGTGCAGCAATAGTAAGAAGTAGTCGCACAGTTTTATAGCAGACAACTGGAGAGAATAATTCATCAAAGTTAGTGTCTTCAACTTGAGAAAATTCTTTAGCAACAAAACGAGATCAATAACAACCATCAGGCTTGATGTTAAATACCTAGTAGTTCTTGACTGCTTTCCTTCCCTTAGAAAGGTCCACAATCTCATAAACATCTCTGTCTTTAAGCAATTTTAGCTTCTCAAGGCAAGATTCAAGCCATCTCTTCTTAGAGTCAGCTAGTAGTTTAGCAACATCTTTAAAGGTTTTTGGTAGAAAATAAGTCTCAGTTGCTCTGAGTGCCAAGAGAAAGTGAATATGCTCTGCTCCCCCTTCTCTTGCAAGGTGTACTATATGATTGGTAATAGCTGTGGTATCTGACTTGCCTGCTAGAGGTGGGGCATCTATCCTATTTCCTTCTATGTCAATTATGATAGGTCGTTGTCTACCCAATCAACTTCATAGTAGATTCCATTTATTTCAATGGTATTGTTCCATTAACTATATGGATAGTATACTTCTCCAATTGGAATAGTGTCAGGCTATGCTTGAATATGTCTACAAGCATTCTCAAGCATTCTGCATGCCATATCTAGATCAGCCTCACCAGGATGTTGTCACCACTCAGAGTACCTCAAGACATCTATAGGATGGCAATCCTCTCTATATATATTGCCTTGTCTATAAGGGACTCTAGTCTCATAGATTGATCTCCTCAAGCTATATCTTAGAGGAGAAATATCTTTTCCTGGCTATGGGTCACTACCTTGTTTTTGAGGTATTACAGTTGGAACCTGAGGAGGAGTATACTGTGAGGGACCAGCTTCAGGAGGAGAAGGGCTTAGGGAATGCATCTCAACATCTTCATCTTTGACATTCTCAAATCTCTTTAATTTTACTAAGGACCATTTAGATGGTGTCAGTAGAGGAGAGGGAGATGGAGATTCTGAGTGAGTTGGCAAATTAGGAGAGATTGGAGGAGTAGAGGTCTAGGATATGCAGGTGTTTGTGGAAAGGGTATTGGAACAGGTTCATCTACACCAAAAGGTCCAGGTACTAACGACTCTATCTCTGGAGTTAGTCTACCAGAGGGCATTTGCTCTCTAGAGTGAGAAGATGGACATCTAGGGAAGTATTCTTCATCAAAGATAGCTTGGGTAAAGTGGAATATAACATTCTCTTGTGTGTAGTGAATAAATTTATAGCCATTATCCTCATACCCAATAAATATTATGAGTTCAGAGCGCAGTGTAAGTTTATTTGCGCAAACTTCATTGGGGAGATACACATATGCTCCACAACCGAAGACACAGAGGTGTGATATTTTAGATTTTCACCTATGAAGATCTCCTAAGGTGTTTTCCATTTGAGATGTTTAATAGGAGTACAGTTATAAACATAGGTAACAGTTACAAAAGCAAACTCCTACCAGGAATCAGATAAACATGCTTCAAGTCATATAAATTGTGCCTTTTCTAGCAGTGTCTGATTTAACTGTTCTGCTCAACTATTTTGTTAATAGACATATGGTATACTTATCTCATAAACAATTTCCTGTTTACGTTAAAAGTATTACAATTCTAATGTTATATACTCTCCTCTATTATCAGTATGCAAGTGTTTAACAGAGCAGGAAGTAGTATTTGACCATAGCTAGAAAACAGCTTTAATTGCTTCTGTAGCATCTGATCTTTTGCACAAGAAAGCAACTCTGCAATAGGAGGAATAGTCATCAAGGAATGTAATCACCCACTTATACTTAGAGCATGATAAAGTAGAGAGCTCAAGGAAATCTGAATGGATCAATCCAGGAGTCTCACTAGAACGTTTAGGGTTCTCAGGGAAACTGCACTGGTGCAGCTTTTCTAAAGTGCAACCGCAGCATACATGCTTCTTGTTAGGGAAGCAGATCTTCTCAGTACCTTCAACATTGTCTAGGACATGTCTCATGGCTTTATCAGAGATGTGCCCAAGTTAATGATAAATTGTCTCATAATCTGGGTGCCTTGTAACAAGGCTTACAGAATTAGAAACATTGTTCTTAATAATATGTGTTCTCACAACCTGGATGCTCCCTCAAAGATTAGGTAGGATAGAGAGAACAGCATCACCAAATGAGTCACAAAAGGTTGAACCATCTATTGTGTCTTCTATACTCAATCTTATTAGAATATATATCTCAGGAGTCACCTATTAAGGTAGACAACTAAGTACCTATTAGAATATATATCTACTCGCAAAGTCAGTTTCTAGTAGTTAAGTTATATGTGAATAATGGTCTTACCTCAGGAGTAACCTATTAAGGTAAACGACTAAGAGAGTGACTATGTGAAGTGCAGTATTAAAAGGGGTTGCTGGGTGCCTATAAGAGGCTAATGAGAAATGGAGATGAAGGTGGAGTATAGGATATAATTAGGCATCAGAAATGGAGGAAGAATGATGTCGGTATGAAGTCTAGGTGCTGTAGTTCTCTTCAACACTTCCCCTGAACTACTGTATCCAGGGGCTGTAGTCCTAGGTCAAGTGCCACTATCATTTTCTAGATTGTGTCCCTTGGTAGTAGCTTTGTTAGGAAATCCGCCATGTTTAGTGCACTGGGTATATACTTGAAGTTGACTTCATTTGCCTCAGCACACTCTTTGACGAAGTGGTGATGCACATCTATGTGCTTTGTGCGCCGATGGTTCTTGTTATTCATGCTGAAGGCAATTGCCCTATTATTGTCAGCATGTATGGTGATAGGTCATGTCATGAGTAGTCCAATTTCCTCAAAATATTTGAGTAGCCATAATGCTTGGGTTATTGCCTGAGAAAAGGCCATAAATTCGGCCTCAACTGTCAACAAGGCTACCGTGTCTTGTCTCTTTGTCTTCCAAGAAACTAGCCCTCCTGCCACCATGAAAATATTGCCTTCAGTTGAACGTCTTGTGTTTTTGCACCCAGCAAAGTCAGAGTCTACATACCCCACTGGGTCTAGTATGGCTCCAGCATGATATCTTATTGTATAATCTAGGGTCCTCTTAATGTATTCCAGTACATGCTTTAGCGCATTCCAGTGTGTCTTCCCCGGATTATGTGCGAAGTGAGCTAAGAGGTTGACTGGGTAGGATAAGTCTGGTCATGTTGCGACTTGCATCCACATTAATGATCCCAAGACTTCATGGTAGGGTACTTTCCTCATTTCTTCAATTTCAGATGTGTTAGCTGGACAATCTTCCATAGATAGGAACAATCCATATGGGAGTGGTGTGGTAAGTGGTGAGCACGAGTGCATGTTGAATCTTTTGAGGAGTCGTTTGGCATATGCTTTCTGTGATATCACTACATCTCTATTTTTTCTCCGACTTATCTTCATGCCCAAAATTAACTTTGCCTCTCTTATATTCTTGATCTCATAGCTAGATCTTAGTTGTTCCTTGGCTAAGGTTTCACCTTCTAGGATTGAGGATGCTCCGAGTATGTCATCAGTCTATGTCGATGTTAATGTGAGCTCATTTTTGGTTATCCTATACCAGATTTGAGGATCTGCTCATGACCTGTAGTATCTATGGCCTTCAAAAGTGCGATCAAGGTTTTTAGCCCAGTTGTGGGCACCTTACATGGTCCCATATAGGATTTTTTGAAGTTTCTAAACCAAGTCATCTCCCCCTTCCTCAAATCCTCTGGGTTATTCCATATAAATATCAAACATGCTCTCACTATTGAGGAAGGCTGAAACAAAGTCAATCTGCTACAACCTCAGTCTTCTTGAAGCAGCTATGGCACATACTAGCCAGACTGATTCTAGTTATGCCACCGATGCATAGGTTTCATCATAGTCCTCACCCAGGACTTGGGTGAAGCCTTTGACTACTGTTCTAGCCTTCCGTTTATCCACTGTGCCATCATCTCTCCATTTCACTGCATAAACCCACTTCAAGCCTACTACATTCCTCTCTAGCGGTCGAGGGGTTAGTTCAAATATCCCTCATTTCTTCAACATCTTATATTCCCTGACCATAGGTTCCCACCAAAGGTCAGGGGCGTCGCATGGTGTTGGTGTATGAGCTGGGAATCCAGTTGTCTATGTCCATGAGGAAGGCCTGTGGTCGACTAAGGTATTCAAGTGAATCTTGAAGTCAAGATGTGGACCTAGGGTCTTGATGTGTTCTTCGTATAGTGAGTAGAGTGTTCTCACCTGGGCCTGGGTCAGTTGTCAGTAAGAGGTCGTTTGATCTCAGGTCATGGGTCTCTTTGTGTAGCTCTATCATCGGTAATGGTCTTGGCACAATCATCTATTGAGGTACATTGGCATCAGTTTGAGGTTTGGGGTCAGTTTTGGTACTCTCCTGCTCAGGTTCTACTTGTCATAATATAGTTTTGGTGATCAGGAATGGGTCCTCATTTATGGTGTCCGTGTGCATTGGTTGAGTTGTGAAATGGGTAATCCCTTCTTCAAATATAACATCACGAGAGCAGAAAGTCGAGCCTGTTTCTCTATCAAGTAGCTTGTATTCATCTTGGCTGAAATATCCAAGGAGTACTGTCTTTACAGATCACAGGTACAACTTTGATAGGTTCAAGTCTACAAGTATGTGGGCATAAGTAGTGGTGCTGAACAGCCTAAGATATGACACGTCCTGTCATTTTCCATGCCATAACTCAGCAGGAATTGCGTGTGGTCGCCGACTAGAGGGAACTAGGTTCCAGATATATACTGCTGTCTAGACTGCATCCATCCAGTATCTTGTGGGCAGCCCAGACTTGGCCATTGCTGTTCTCGCACTATCGAGGATTATCTGTAGGCTTCTCTCCGCCGTTCCATTTTGCTAGTGCGCATAAGGAGTTGTAAATTCAAAGATGAGTCTGTGTCATTTTCTGTACTCTTTCTATGCCTTATTGTACTACTCTCGTCCCATGTCAAGCCTTATGCACTTTAGTTTCTTGCCGGTTTGTCATTCTGTCTCATTGTGGTAGGTCTCAAAGACATTCAGGGTGACATCTGCTGATTTTGTTTTTAGGAACACAACTGTATGGTGATGGGGATCAAAAGGTTTAATCACAAAACAAAGGTGAAAGCAAGGTCAGAGAGGCGAAATCTCTAAACTGCTTCACAATTGTGCACTAAACAAGTAGGCACTAAGAAGATAAATCAAATAATAGAGCTTACTGAAGGTAAAAGTCCAAAGAATAACCAAAACATATTTAATAGGAGCCTAAAAAGAAAAGAAATGTTTTTAGTATCTACTCAAGAGAACCCTTACTGTAATAGAATCTCTAAGGCACACGTTCATCTCATGCCATGACACTACTGCCCTTACCTAATCTAGTAGCATGGCTTGCCGTCGATACAGCAGAACTACCTAGAACTCCCATGCCATCGTATGGGCTCTACTTCAGCTGACTGTATAACTGAAAGCCAACTCCAATGACCCATAGCGAGTGGTTAGCTCCTAGCGTAAGTGAATGCCCAAGTCCGTTGAGCTTGAGTCTCCCTTCAAGGGAAGTTTATAGGGTTTTCATAAAGCAAACACAAAAGAGAAACCTTAAATCACTCAAATAGCCTTTCAGCTTTAGAGCAATAGAGGGAGAGATGATGGGGGAAAAAGTCCTTTTCCTCTCTGTGCCCTAGAGTATTTTATTAGGATTACAAAGTAATACAACAAAAGAAAAGAAACAAAGAAAACTCCCAAATTCCCAAAGATAGTAAGAGTGAAATGATGAGACAGCATCTCTCCCAATCACTTGGCTACCACTCCCCACTCCTCTAATCCTACTCCTAGGGATCTTCTCTGAATGATAGATGGCTCTTGAGCCTTTTGATAGGCCGTAGAGAGAGGTGGCGATCTCAAGTCATCTTGCTCTCGAGTGTGTTGTCTTCATCAAACAGCTCTTCTTTTATCTCTCTATCTGACTTCTCTTCCTGACCTCTTTAGTCCTTCTACTACTCCTCTATACCTCATCACATCTTCAAGTCTCAGTCTTCTTCTGTTAGGTTTGCAATACAGCCCTTGAGAGGACTCATCTTGCTAGTTCTTGCTATAATTAGCCATCAGCAATGATGGCCCTGCTCTGATGGTAACCTAAACATTATAAATAAGTGACTGCTGCCAAGATATGATGTCATCCTTATAGAAAACAATCTCTAAGGTCCTTTCTGCTCTCGAGAGCACTCTAGAGGGGAGTTCTGTTATAAATCTGTTATGAAATTCTCTGGATAATCTTTATGAGGTTTCTGTAGTGGTGGTCACAGCCACTACTCTGCTATTCAAGTGGTGTGCTTGAGTTCATGACTGGGCATCTAAGAAATATCTTTGGGGGACCAAACTTGTCTCGAGCTGGTTATTCTCGTAATTATGGTGAAAAATATTACTTTTATTGCCTAAATGGCTGTTCAGCGTAACACTGGTCCCCATATGTTGATGTGGGTTCTCTCTAATATCTCTGTCTCCTGGTACCCATTGTCATTGAAAGAGTGTATAAAGTGCTTCCCAAAGATGCAGTCTTCATATCTGTCTCCCATAGTGAGTTCTCCAGTAATATTTAGGCTGTTGACCAACGTTTTGACTGTTATCTCATGGATTGTTTCTGGTGCGGCATGTCCAAACCTCCAGTGCTATGTGTTCAAGGTAGCTGGTTGTCGTTTTGTTTGCGATACTAATACTGTAGGGGTTTTGGATATGGTCTCAATTGCGTATAGGCAGCCACATCGCTTGACCGTCATGATAACAGCACTGCTCACTGATCTAACTCATGCATACCTCAATGGTGTGGCTGCATCATCTGCAATTTGGATTGGCGCATACTACTTGTGGGTGGTCTCTTGGGTTGTACATGTTTGTTTGAAGAGCAGTAATTGATCTTGGTGAGTTAATAGGACGGTTTCAGCTTATTCTCAGCCACCAGACCTGTAATTAGGAGACGGTTTTGCTGATAGGTATATTCTTATACAGAGAGGCTATAACAGGGTCCCAGGAGCTTGGGAGAAAGTTTAGGAGTATAGTTTTGAAGTTTTTATTGGTGATGTCTGTGCCCAGGGCTCTCGCCTGGGAGAGTTTATTCTACATGATTGTAACATGGTTTTGAAAGTTATCTCCATCGGAAAAGGTTAAGTTGTGGAGTTCTTGTTCAATATTCTGTCTTGCCATATCTGATGTGGTTTCATAACTGTCTTTGTATGTCTTCCAGACCTCAGCTACTGTACCATTTATGTTAATACCTAATTCAACTAGGTTTTTAGTGTTGAAGGTAATAAGGATCTTGGTCCAAGCATTTCTTACATCCTATTCATCTCTGGAAGGGTTTGGGGAATTCTATAGGGTCTTAGTGGTTGGCATCGAAGTGGTTATTGCGGGCTTTGTTATCATGCTGTCAAGGTATCCTGTTATTCCTTTTAATAATGCAATAGATAAAATGTTGTTGCTCTAGGTTGGCCAGTTGGTGCCATCAAATTTGTCAGTGTTATTGAACATAGGTGGTATGTTAAGTCCAGATGAAGTCATTTTTGGGGTTGATAATGTGGTATGTCAGTTTTGTTTTGTGTGGAGGTTTAAAGCACAGAGCCCATAATCTATTAGAATATATATCTCAGGAGTCACCTATTAAGGTAGATGACTGAGGGAGTGACTATGTGAAGTGCAGTATTAAAAGGGGTTGCTAGATGCCTATAAGAGGCTAATGAGAAATAGAGATGAAGGTGGAGTATGGAATATAATTAGGCATCAGAAATGGAGGAAGAATGATGTCGGTACGAAGTCTGGGTACTGTAGCTCTCTTCAACAAATCTAGACTAAAGTAACTGTCTAGTAGAGAGAAAACACATAGTCATGCCAGGAATATAGTATACTGGCCATAGTTTAAAGATAGCAGTTCTGGTTGTCCTGTCTTTAGGGTCAATGATTTCATGTTCTATAAGGACAGTTCCTACAGCAACCATAAAAGGAGGTGCTTTAGAATTGGCTGTCTCAACATGACCATAATTTTCTTAAGTTATAGAAACAAAGTCAAACTTAAAAGAAGTGAAATGGGCAAAGGCACTAGAGTTCAAGAACCATTCATCATTATAAGAGTGACCATATAGTGCTTCTTTACCCTTGCATGTAGTGTATAGTGCTCTATCACATCTTTGTAAATTCTCAGCTATAGGCAATGCAGGCAACACAAATTTATTGTCACATTGAGCCATACAGACTACAATACTCGAAAAAACAGTAGAGGAATGCATGCTGATTGCCTAAAATAGGTAAACAGCAGGACTGGAGAGACAAGGAATAGTAGATATTAAATTTATCATAGCTATTATCAAGAAATCAGTTTAGTTCAGAGCTGACATCAGGTTATAAACAGAATTATTGGAGGAGAACATTCTAGATCTACTTTATATAGGATATACCTTGAGAGAGATGGAACACTTGAACTCTAGAACCAGCAGTATACCAGTAACAGACTTAGTTAGAGAGACCGTTGATTGCAAATAAGCTTTGATGGCATCAGATCAATTATATTTAGATAAATGACCTCTAGGACATGACTTGGAGATACTAGACATTGATTGGAGCTTACTAACTGTTTAACAGATAATTAAGGAAGTCCAAATTACAAAATAGCATCAAGAGAATGATAGGAGAAGAAGGAAGAATATTCTAAAAGAAAGCAGTAACAAAAATGTATCATCTTTGATGGAAAGGACTTGGTGAGAAGAACACGTCATTAGTAGGATTTTGAAAGGACTTAGGACAAAAAAGAGTCGAGAGAATCCTAAAAGTAATAATAGTTTCCTTTTTATATTTTATTCCTTAAGTTTCAGGGCTTTGTAATAACTTTAATATAGTATCCAGGGCAGGATGAACAGAAGAAGAGAACCTCTTGGCACTTACCTCTATCATCATTGCCTCTGGAACCATGAAATGTGAAACTATTGAGTGTAAAAGTTCAGAGTCAGTAGGATATCTTAAGCAGAACACAGAATATATCCAGAACTCGATCTAGAGAGAAATAGCAGATGCAACTTGGGCAGGCTTTAGAGAGGACAGCAGACTAGGAAAACTTGGCTAGGTGCACACTTGGATTACATTACACCCATAAGGTTTGGTGTTGGGGGTGTAGACAAGGGGGCAACTGAGTATGAAGAGTCTATGAGTAATCAACTAACTGTATTTTCCAGTTGAGTCTAGTCATAGTATGTAAAGGTTGACACCTTAGGGAGGCTATGTGACAATGATCTAGAGAGATCCTACATTTATTTCACAACAATCAACATATATTTTATTAGAGCTGCGTATAAGAGAACTAGAGCAGCCTAGTACCGACTTAGCTATTAGTAAGGAAGTCGCTTAGAGATGGAACATTAAATAGCCCAAGAGTTCCAATCAATATTAGGGTAAAGTATTCTACCATATACTACTAGCTATATATACTAGACTAGCCTAGTCTATGCACTGGTCACTAAGGAAACCCAGATCAGGACACTAATAACTACCATACCTAATAAGGCTACGTAGTATCACTATAGCAATGAAAACTAGAGGGAAGAGAACTAGTAGACAATAGGCTTCAAGGATCCGAGGGCAAGCTAGATTATACTCACCCATACCAGGTCACCTAAGCTATCCTAGAGCATCCCCTTACACAGCATACATACTAGACAAGGTTTTCATCTGGGCCTCTGGCCCTTTTTGAACCCTCTACTAATTCTGTGTTATTAAGATTGTGTTGAAGTCAGTCTGCTATGCTCTTTTCCTACAACGGTCTGTGCAACAGCAGATAGTGTTGTCTATCAGGTTGCTTTGCTCTCTTCCAATAACGGTCTGTACAGCTGCAGATAGTGTTGTCCATCAGGTTGCTCTACTCCCTTCTAACAATAGTCTACGATACAGTAAGAAATATTGTACGTTAGGTTGCTCTGCTCCCTTCCTACAACAGTAAGGCCACAGTCAGCTTGCTTTGCTCACTGCCTGTTCCAATTTTATTCTAATTTACTCTAATTTATTTGAATTTATTCTGAATTTATTTGAATTTTGTATAATTTTTGAGTGAAAAAAGAGC
>Ga0153998_1000243_pt1 | contig 11180 bp, 18 predicted proteins | sample TSNC082MetaG_FD_104725 | JGI IMG/M metagenome (GOLD analysis project Ga0153998, IMG submission 104725) | Attine ant fungus gardens microbial communities from North Carolina, USA - TSNC082 MetaG | ecosystem: Host-associated > Fungi > Mycelium > Unclassified | place: USA: North Carolina, Lumber...
AATACTTCTGTCACTGGACTGTCACTTAACTAGTCACTATTAGTTACAAGTAGTGTTACCACATTGTAACGTAGTCACAATACCTAGTTAGGATAAATACAGACCAGAAAGAGAAGGGAACAGCAAGTTCTCTCTTTCTGTATTCCCTCTGTAAAATCTTACTCTGAGGAATCGGTACTCTTATTTGTCTTAGGACAATCTCAAGGGTGCTACTCAAAGTCTCGTTTACATCTCTCCTCCAATATAACTTCACTGAAAACCTTAACCGGATCCTCTAACGAGGAGCATGAAGATATCAAGTATTAGATATAGGCTTCAAGTTGAAACGTATATTCAACTGTAAAGTCTAGAGTCTTAACAGTCTGTGTTTTTGATCCTTCTACTCTCTTGTTCCCAGGAACTGTCCCAGCTGCCTGATTGGCCTTCAACTTCCTACTGTCAGCATCTAAAGTCCAATGACCAGAATTAAGCCAACTGTCTCTTTGTTCAGAATTTAACAAAGAGAACTCGATGGAGTTCTCGCTCATTTCTCTACTACTTTATACATTTTACTACCGTGGCTATATGCTTACTCTCCCATGGTCCTCATGTTACTCTAGTCATGTGACACACTGTGATGTGTGACATGTGATGTGACTATCTGTCACACCAATTGTGAGATTGTGACAAAGTCACGTGATACTTTCCCATGCTCCATCTTGTAGTTGTAAGTCCAATAAGAAAAGAAAAGAAAAAGAAAAGAAAAAGAAATATAAATAATGACTTAGCCATTTTGCCAAGTCATGACACCTATACTCTGATTTGACATGTTCTTTCTTTTTATAGTAGTAACACTTCATGTTCTTTTTCTTTGTATTACTATCAGTAGAAGGACCCTGAGAAGACTTCTTTTCCTTGCTATCTCCTATCAATGCAATATGTGAAGCATCACTATAAGAATTTTCTTCTATTAAGATCTGTTTTGTAACCAACTCCATTGTTAACTTGTTCTTCTTCTTTATGTATAGATGTTGTCAAAGTGAGACATATGAATCTGGCAGCAACATGACCATCACTGTTGCAATCAGGGAGTTCTTTAGATTGTGTTCAAGAATCTTGAGTTTGTGAACCTTTTGATGCATTTTACTAAGCTGATTTTCCATTAGAACAGTATTAAGAAAGGTACACCTGAAGATGTTTCCAAGTAATTAAACCATTATATATTGTTCCTTTCCTTCATAGCACTCTTCCAAGTAGTTCTATACCTCTAATGCCAAAGTGTTGTGGGGACAGCCTTTGGGCTGCCTGCACAATGACAATGACAATGTAATATGTGCCTCATCAGTTCTTTTCTATTTCTTTTCTTTTCTTTTTCTTATCTTCATTATTTGTTTATTTCTTTTATTAACAATTAATTACTTAGGTAATTAAGTAGACAAAAATGTGACACGACACAAAAATAATAGAGATCTTTTTACCCTCAACCACTAAACTCAAAGACCACTTTCCCCTCTGAACTCGTTATCCTTCCCACAGTGTATAGAATGACAGCACTGAGTGGTTCCTGTGACAAGTTTATGGTAATTTCTGCTTTTGCCTAATAATTGTGTGTCTGCCATTTTTCATAAGCAGTAATGGTGGTAGGTTGGTCCTTTAGATCTAAGGCTATTTCTAGTGGACATTGTTCAGTTCCTTCAGTGATTCCTGTCAAATCCCTCAGATGCAGAACTATTGAGACTCTATACTTTCAATCATAGTAGTTTGACCCTGTGTTGTCCAAATAAGAGATGTCATACATGCAGTCTAGTTTTGAGCTCATCTCAATCTAACATAAGGTTTAAAATAACTTGAGTTCTTGTGCTTTTCTTCTGTTAATAGTTTAGACAACAGAGCCCATAACCTATTAGAACACAAAGTCTCAGTTTGAAGTGTACAGAACTGAGTCATTGATGTATCCATTAGAACACAAAGTCTAACTACATCAGTATGATATATAAAATAGAATAATAAAAGCATTTATCTCAGTTTGAAGTGTGCAGAACTGAGGTGTAAGAAAAATCTGTACTGGCAGACATACTCATTGCTTACTAATCAATCAGGAACTAATAATGAGAAAAAAAAAGAGACAAAATAATAGTTCACAGAGGACATATTCAATACCAAGCACATATTCTGTTTGAGATGCAAGAACTTGATATGTTCCCATAAGTTTTCTTTGCAAAGAGATACTGCCACTACTTGTTGATGTGTTCTTTTGGGTACCATAGGCAAAGTCTAACAAAAATCTCCTCCAAATACCACTGTAATTCCACCAAATTGATGGTTATTCTAGATAATATGTCAATTCAAGAGCTATCAAATGCAAGTGATTATTTACTTCAAGCAAGTTTCTGAGACACTAATCAACAGCATCAATATCATACTTGTGCTGCATAGGAACTTCATCCCAAATGATAACCCTAGTTTGCTGGAGGACTGGGAACATGTAACTATTGCATTTGAGACCAGCCACAGAGTCTTTATGAATAGAAAGAGGAATTTTAAAGCATGAATCAGATGTTCTTTCTCTATCCAACAAAAGAGCAGCAATCCCAGATAATACCACACACAGTGCTATCTGACCTCTTCTTCTAACCTCAGCAGTAATAGTATTACACAAAAATGTCTTCCCACAGCCACCAGCAATATGAATAAAGAAAAGATGACCTTGATTGTTAGTGATAGACTCTAGAACAGCATCAAAAGCAGTAGCTTGGTCAGGATTGAAGATTGCCCTTTGCTCATCTATCAAAGTTGCCATTTCATCTACATTATACTACTCAGCCTACAAGAGAGGATTGGGTATTCTGTGAGCCTACTGTTGCTGTAGAAGAGGCATTAGTGAAAAATCAGTAAAACTTCTTTCCATTCCTACTAATATCCTGTTGAGATCCCAAAGGCCATAATCATAAACATCATCCTTTGGTATCTCCTGGTAAGCTTGGTAATGATTCATATGATGTAGTTTGTGCTTGACATCATCACATAGTCCAGCCTTGAATTGATCCCAGAGAAGATAAGGCTTAGTTACTTTATTAGTTAGCAAGATAACTGCCAACAACTGATGACATGCTATTCTAGGTTGCATTGCAATTGCTTTCTCCAAGCAAATCCTCTGCTCATGATTATCTTCTAGTAATCCCCTTGCCATATATGCCTTCTTGAATGTAGCAAACACTTAGCCATTCCAGGTCCTACTCTCTCTTTGATAGTGACACAAAGTACATTCTCCTAATTACTCTAGCATGTTGTCTTGGATGTAATAGAAAGAATGCACAGGTATGTCTTCAATGACTCTAAAAGTGCTGGACTAAGGCCAGATAGAAACAACTGATGAATTGAATGTTCAGGAGGAAATACAAAAGGTATACGCACCTAAGGCCAGATAGAAACGACTAGTCTTAGGGCTTACATGATGAACACTTTATGTACAATACAGGTATATGACTATTTACCTAAGAATAGACATGTTTCAGATGTTTCAGTATATGTCTCTCATTCTGGAACATAATGAAACAAGAGAAGAAAGAATTTAATATGAATAACAAGAATAAAGATGACATTCAGAGAATATCATTTGGAATGCTAGAAATGGAGAAGTAATGACAAAAGGTAAAGAATAAACTTTGTCAGGATGTCACAACTTGTCTTTGGCATTCCAGGTATAATACTGAGAGAATTGCCAGTGGGTAAAGCCCAAACCATTATCATGTGCAAAGTTGTAGTCAAACCAAGTAGTAAGTTGAGTCTTTTCTACATTTTGCCTGGCTAATACTTCATTGACAGTCTGGTATGCATGAAAGTTGACATAGTATTCATTGGAAAGATGAATAGGAAGATGTTGGACTGCTGGTGACTCTCCATGCATATTGAATTCAAAGATCTTCTAGCAAGCTTCTATTGGACCAATAAACCAATCATCCAAATGAGCCTTGATTTCATCCTGTATTCTACTACTAATCTCCATAGTTACTCTATCAGGACCCTTGTAGATGTACTTGCTTAGATACTTGACAGTTCCCAATCCAGCAGAGATCTCAACATTGATATGACAATCAAAGAGAAGAAGAAGTTGAGGACAGTAAAGGAACACATATTAATTGGTGAATCTGGCCCCATTGCATTCAAAGACTAAGCCATTGTCAGGCCTAGCATAGAGTGGATAACTGTCCTCAGCCCAATCAGTCCTCTCTCTATATTCCTTGGAAAAGCATTTACTACATTTTCCATTAACTATATACTTGGCTTGGGGATTGTCAATACCACATAGACCATGCAGTATACTTTTGCATAAAGAAGTGGCTATAGTTGGAGATCAGGGAGCTAAGCTGAGATCATGGAGTTTATGTGATAAGAGTCTCAAATGCAATGTTGAGGATGAAAGAAGATGAGCAAGTAAATATGGGAAAGACCTCTCTTCTGGAACTCAATGGTATGAATATGAGCTACTATGGTGCCAAAGAAACCATTATCAATGAGCTTGAGAAGTGCTTTTTTTTTTCTGCTCAAAGACCCATAATACAATGTCAAAACAATTAGTAGCTGTTTGACCAGGGAAGAGACTATGGATGATTTCTGGTTTAATTTAACACTCTTCCTTACTCAAAGTGGTAGTCATTAAGTGACAATATAAATTAAAAAGAAAGTTCATAGAATCTCTAAACCAAAAAGTAAATGAAATTGATAGAACAGTACTTGGCCAAGATTCTTAGTTAAGATGTCAGCAAGGTTCCTGGCTCCATCATGTGGGAAAGTAGTGCATAGACTATGTAGTAGTTGTATAAGTAGTATATAGGAACTAAATGAGAACTCTATTGAGTTCTTCTTGTCAACTTGGATAAAGAGTGGGATTAAGTGTTTACTACTGATAGGGATGAAAATCAAATAAGGGTGAACACAAGATCAGAAAGGTAGAATTTCTAAGCTGCTTTACAGTTGTGTGCAAACAAGTAAGTGCAAGAGAGATAAATCAAAGAATAGAGAAAGAGCTTACAAAGGTGAATAATAAAATAATATTTAATAGAAACCTAGAAAGAAGAAATGTTTTTAGTATCCACTCAAGAGAACTCTCACAATCACTTCTTTTACTCATACCACCAACACTGTTAGTAGCACCTGTGTTTAGTTTAGCGAATAAACCTTCACATTTTAGTTATCAATAGTCTCACCACAAACATGAACCCCAACATTACCTCTGCTAGGCCAGAAGATAACGCCTACAACATACAACGTGGATATCCGACTTCTAGCAACAGCGCCAAAAATCCCTGTAGTACCTCTCTCTCCCCAATGGACGATTCTTTTCCCCCTTCAAAAGTTGATTATGTTGAACATGTTGCCGCCAACTGCAACATAAACATAGAGATAACAGATCCCTCCCTTCCTCCAGTTGAAAACGCTACTCGTTTCTCTTTCTCCCTTCCAGCATCCAATCCACGTGTCCCCCTCGAGGAGGCACCTAACTCGATAAACATCAGCGATATCGACATTTCTGCTGAATCTTCTCCCCCAAAGTCATCCCATACAGTGCTAATGTTCCAGCAGACCCTAGTCTATAGGATGGAAATTTCACGGCGACATCTCTGTTCAGCACCAATGAATTTCTTAACAGTGATATTAACAACATCACGTGTTCCCTACAACGCATGGCCTGCTTCCTAAGACAATGAAATGTTAAAGACCGGAACGCTAATAACATCAGGCAACTAGACTCCTTTGGCGAATTAGCATGGGACTTCATATCCACCATCTTCGAATCAGGATGGGATACTCTCGCAACTGCTAACAAATCATCCATCAACCTCGCAAAGGAATTTGGCAAAACTACCAAACCTTCACCAAATGTAAATATTTGTCATGGTATTCACATAAGTAAAGTACCCTCCCCTATCCTACCCCGCCCTTTCAAGGAAATTTTGGAGAAGTCAAAGGCCTATCAATGTAAAATCTCCACCGAAGGAAAATCCTCTTTGTCTTATGCTCAAATTGCATCAAATATCACAAATACCCTCAAGATAAAGGAAGCCTTCCCAGCCTTACCAAACAAGAAAGCTCTCAAAATACATAATGCAGCTTTCAGACAACATGCCAACAAAGCCAAGAAAGTCCAATTCACTACTAAGGGACCATCTAGAAAACAGGCCATTATCCCGGTACCCAACAATCTCACAGAAAACATCATGGGCGATGCCAGCACACATATATTTCAAATTAACGCTCTACTGAAAAATGTTAAATCTTCGATGTGTTCTAAATTCATCCGTCCCTGTTCTGGCGGAATAACTATTATTACTAATAATGTACCAAACCCTAGTGACCTTCCCATCATAGAAAAATATTTCAAGTCAGTTGAAGGCATTAACGGCAACGAGATTCTAAGCCCCAGACTCCTACAGTCCAAATCATACTTGAAGATTACAGGTCTCCTCTACTTACGAGCTGACAGCAATAAAATCACCAGTGAAAATGTCACAGACTTCATGAAGCACATTGATCTTTTCAAAAACATTTCCCTGGCCACTAAACCATGTATTATCAAAGCCTCACCCAAATCAGACATAGCTATCATATGGATTGATATATGGAATAACCAAAATGGTTCTAAAGCTAAACTGTTAATTAACCATTCTTTTAACTTAGGTCGTCACATCGCCACAGTCAGGGCAACTAACATGAACCTAGGTGTCCCCCAGTGCTATAATTGCTGGAAATAGGGCCATTCCACCTTTCCTTGCAGAGCTCACAGGTCTCAATGCCAAAAGTGTAATGGCCCACATAAACTCGAACATCATAGAGAGTTAGCATGGTGCTGCAAAGCCAACCCCAAACTAAACCCCCCCCGACTTGAAACTGCCCAGAACCTACTGTGCTCTCACTCCTTCAAATGCATCAATTGCAAAGGCGACCACATGGCTGACGACTACAAATGCCCCTTCTAGAGAAACTGATTCAACAGAGACTGGCATTCAAAAAAAGCACAGGAAGCCCAGGAAACTAGAGCTAATTCAATTTGCCTAGCTATAGGTGATAAGAAACTATGATTAAAGAAACCCTAAAAATATTTTCATAGAATGTTAGAAAAAACAAAACTCTAATGAATACTATATTAGAAAACAACAAAAACAACATGGATATCATCCTCATTCAAGAACCACCTAAATCCCTCATTCGCCATGTCCCGAGTCATACTGACCCTACAGGAGATTCAATATATGGTACCCCTAACCATCCCAACTGGACCTTATTTATCAGATAGGACCCAGCTCAAGAAAGCTATGTGCGAGTTGCAACATACGTCAACAAAAAACTACTGAAAATGAGATTCACTCTCAGACTCGACATCATAAATCACCGAGACGTTAACGTTCTAGCTTTCCATTCAGGCTAATACATCAACTACGTTATAAACGTCTATTCTGATGACAACTAAAGCACCCTACACGTCCTTAATCAAAACATTGTCAACCTAAACAATACTGTTGTCATGACAGGCGATTTCAATATAAGGGATAATGATTGGGATCCCAATTATCCTCATCATTCTGCTCATACCGAAGATCTTTTCACTTTAGCTGAAAGCCTAGGTCTAGACCTCTCATCACCTATTAACCCCGGTCCAACAAGGTTTGCAGATAATCCGCGTGACACTAATTCTGTTATAGATTTAGCTTTTATAAACCTCAACAACTCAGGGTTCAGCCAATACTCACTTTACCCTGAACTGCACAGACCCTCAGACCACATCCCCCTCATTATCAAAGTTGGTATCAATGAGACTAACATAGACAACTCCTTCTGGTCCATATGCAAAGATAGTGAGGAAGAAATGAACTTTATCAAAGCTATTACTGACAACACTCTCGCCCTTGATACCTCAAACATCACATCCAAGAAAAGCCTGGAAACAATTGTCCAATGACTAGCAAATATTTTCAACGAAGCATGGTACTCACAAGCAAAAAAGAAACACATAACGAAACATTCTAAAGAATGGTGGACTCATGCATGTACTGAAAGTCTAAACAAATATCGTAATACAGGACTCATTGAACATTGGCGCAAATTCAAGTTAAATACCTGAACAGCAAAAAGAGAATTCTTTGACAACAAGATCTATGAGATCATCTCCTCAAATAAAAGACTATGGGACCTTATGAACTGGATTAAGAAGAAAAATCTGCTGACTATAGAATCCATCCTATATGAAGGTCAACCTTGCAACACCCTACCAGACTTGTGGCATGTCCTATACTCATCTTATAACTCAGCCAAAAACAGACCCATAAATGCCTCTTTCCTAAACGAAACCCCACAAGCTGACCAAATTCTATGGCCCCCCTTCTCGAAACAAGAATTCAGAGACGCTATAGCTAAGTGCTCATCCGAGGCGACTCCTGGTCCAGACCATATCTCCTGGAGACACCTCAAAGCACTGATCACAAATGACAGATGCTTACTAAAAATTGTACAAATTGCTAACGCTTGTATTGACTTAGAATTTTGGCTGTCTCACTTCAAATCATCCAATACAGTGGTGATACCCAAACCAAATAAAAACAACTACAATTTCCCCAAATTGTTCTAATCCAGCATTCTACTCAACACCATGGGCAAACTCATTGAGAAAGCCATTAGCAATAGGCTTCAATTCCACCTGTCAGCTAACAGCTTCCTCAACCCTCATCAATTTGGGGGTATTTGCCAACGATCCACAACAAATATGAGAATATACCTCACTCATCTTATCAGGATGGGTTGGCTTAGACAATACCATACGAGTGTTCTTGCCTTTGATATCGCTCAATTCTTCCCTTCCCTCAACCACCAATTCCTCTCACTATGTCTAAAAAAAGCTGGTCTTAATACTAACATTGTTTGATTTTTCAACAGCTATCACTCAAATCATTCTACCTTATATTCATGGAACTATTTCACCTCCCCTTCCTTTAATGTAAATGTTAGTGTTGGTCAAGGCTCTGCCCTACCGCCCATCCTATCAGCCCTATATCTAGCTCCAATTATAAAAACATTCAAAAAAAAGAATTAAAAACCTCAATAAAGAAATTCCTACAGACATTCTCTCATTTGTTGACAATAGTCTCTTGATTTCTCAGGAGAAGAGTTATCCCCTTTCTAATTCCTTTTTACTATGTAGTTACAACATCATATCAAAAATCCTTATTGACACTGGCCTCGTCATGGAACACAACAAAACCAAAATCTTTTACTTTACAAGAGCATGGCACCCCCCTAACCCCTCCATTGACCTAACATCTGTAGGGGGTCCCATCATCAACCCTAAACCCATTTGGAGATATCTAGGGTTCTTCTTTGACCGAAAACTTAACTTTCATTACTACATCCACTTTTATGCCACTAAATGCCCCTCTACTCTTAGTGCCATGAAAATGCTAGGCAACTCCTCTTGCGGCATACTCCCCATGCAAAAACAACTCCTATACAGGACTTGTATCTTATCTATTGCATTGTACAGATTCAACCTCTGGTTTTTCAAAGGCGCCCTAATCGTCAAAAATATCAACGAAATTAAAAAAATGCAACACAAGGCAGCCCTTTGGATCACTGGTGCTTTTTGAACATCTTCCTCCAATGGCATTGAAGTTATTGTAGGCCTCCTACCAATCACTCTTCACATGCATAAACTCAATGGCAGACACCATCTCAGATACAGCTCTATCCCATCCATGCATGCTATTAACTTACTCCTTGACCCACAGCACACAAAAAATCACCCTCCACATAAAACCGCAACCTCCAAACTCACTGTCAAGCAATGGTCTAACCTCAAAAGCCCTATCAAGGATGTCAACAAATGCCTCAATAGTATTAGAGAATATTTCAATCCACTTTTTTCCCTTTTTTCTCCAGGTTCAAGAGTAGTCGATCACTTCCCTAGTAGATTTAGTTTTCATTCTCCTTCCTCTTCATCTGATGAAGATCTCTTCCACCACCTACAAAACCTTGATCAGGCCTTCAGATCATCCCAAATATTACCCCACAACGTTGCTATTGTAGCAGACGGAGGCATTAAGAAATCACAAGTAGCTACTGCAGTTGTGCACATCTAGACTGACAACTCCATTATTCGATGCCTACAAGCCAACTCAATAAATATTACTTCAATTAAAGCTGAACTCATGGCTATATACCTAGGCCTAATACCTGCCATGGAAGAGGAAAATATCCACAATATCATTGTCATCACCGACTCTATTGCTGCAGCAAAGAAAGTCTTCAAATCGAAAACTGACCCTCTTCAAAACATGTTCATCCTGCTCACTTCGGCAATAGATTCCTTCTTCAGAAAAGACGGCAGAAACAAAATTCAATTTTGGTTCTACTCCAGTAAAGCCAAATGGCCTAAACATAAACTCATAGACAATCAGGTCAAAGCCGATAACTGCACTCCCATCTTTCCCAGCAAAGAGTCGCACCTCTTCAACAAGAAAAAAGAATGTGACAACATCCTCTCTGAGTGGCAAAACTCCTTCATGTTCAATCCTAAAAGAGAACAGTGCTTCCTCAACTTTGAAGACGAAAACCAAAAAGTGATTATACCGACATACGCCAAGGGTGGTTCATGGCTTCCTTCTATAGGCTTCACCAACTCACTTTGTGCCTGTTTCACTCACATGACTACTGGCCATGCTCCCATTGGAGAGTATAGACAAAGATTTCTTCCTCACCTCCCCATCAGCTGCCTGTGTGGTAAAGCTGAAGTTCAGACAAGAGAACATATCATCATGGAATGTGATACACATGATCCATCTACACATCCACACAACATTATCATAAACAGCTTTGTTCACTTCCTAGTGGACAACCCTAGTGCATTCAGTTTTGACAATGGTTGAGATCTCATTGCAGCGCGACTCCCCTGAGTGAAGGCACAGCATTTTCCCCTTTTTACTTCCTTCTCTTTTCTTCTCCTGTTTCTTTCTCTATGTATTTAAGTAGGTACTATGTACTTACCACAGTCTACCACCACGCTCCATGTAATAAATTGATGATCAAAAAAAAAAAAAAAAAAAAAAACTTTCACCATTTTGGATCTCAAAATCAAATATTTTTTTTTTACTTTTACACTCGCTTTTTTTATTTATTTAGGAAGCTCGGCTTTCTATACATTCACCATTACTACA
>Ga0153998_1000244_pt1 | contig 11178 bp, 5 predicted proteins | sample TSNC082MetaG_FD_104725 | JGI IMG/M metagenome (GOLD analysis project Ga0153998, IMG submission 104725) | Attine ant fungus gardens microbial communities from North Carolina, USA - TSNC082 MetaG | ecosystem: Host-associated > Fungi > Mycelium > Unclassified | place: USA: North Carolina, Lumber...
CAGGGCTGCAACCGGAGGGATCGGCGTGAGGCACGGGACATTAGCTTCACATCAATGCTTCCGAGAACTCGCTTCTTGTCGTCCAAACATAAGCTTGTACAGTCTAGTCTCCTTCTTGATTACAGATTATGACCACGCATCGTCAAAGCGTGAGCATTGATCATTTTGTGGTCTCGGAGGTAACCGTTTTTGTCAGACTAGAAGGCATCAACGAAAGTGTAAGTGAAGTGCTTGACTGACTCCTTGACAAAGGCATGATTTGTTTTTCTCCAAGAAGAAGTAATCATATTGTTCTAGAGTCGAGATTGGTGTTCTATGTGGAAGCTTTATTCTGATTTCCCTCGTTCATGTGTATAAAGTTGGTTGACGAGAAGAGAAGAATCACGTTGCGCGGAGACATGCAATAGCCGGGTTCTCAACTGCTGCCGCAACGATCATGAACCGTAGACTCCCGAAACATGCATCAAGCAACACCCTCAACTTCACAACTTGCGCTAAATTCTGTGAACAAGCCTTTAGCGGGATTACTTCCACACGATAAGAAGTGTTTTTCGCACCAGGCACACCATACATTGGGCAATCTATGCGTCAGATTACCCAATTCCATCTTGAGAAGTATAGATTGGTGATTTCCGGATTAAGAGTTCCTTCAGAAATGGACCACACGACTAGCAATAGCAAAACATTCTATACTGCAAGGGGAATAATCGAGATTATCACCAGTATTAGCGAGACTTGTTGGCGCAAGCATGTGGTGACATGCACTATAGTGTACATACTTGGTATAGCCTGCCTGCCTGTCATAGTTTCTGATTCGCAGGCTTGGCTACAGCAAATAAAGTTTGTCTGGGATGTGTTTCTCAGTCATCCCACGACGACCGTCGGGATTTTCCTCATGGGAATTCAAATCTACCATGGAGACAGAGCTAGATATTGTTGGGCAGATTCTTGTAGAAAAATGCCCGTCTTATAGATTTTCCCATCAATGTCAATGTCACTAGTGGATTCTGTGAAATGGGATGGTCACAAAAAGTTGCAAATCAGTAGAGAGCTTACTTATTGAGCTTTACACTTTAAGATCAGTGATGAATAAGTACTATCAATTGTATTGTGATGTATGGCTTCCTATACATTGTACCTGTTTTTGGAAATTTATAACACAGTGCTCAATTGCAGTACACAGTAATATACAAGATACACTACAGAATTCTACTTTGTATATTTACAAACACAACTAGAAAGCCAGATTGCTTACTGCCACAGAAACCTAGTCACACATTGGTTTGACTTGGAATAAAATGTATTCCATTGCAAACCAATGAGTGAATATAACAAATTACAAATTTATATAATAGAGAAAAACATTCCAGAAGATTCCCAAAAATTCAGCCAGATCACTGTGTTGGCTTGATTTTCCAACACTTACAACTAATCCAAAGGGGTAAAAAAATGAGATGAGTAGAGAAAAAAAGGGAAAAGAGGACAAAACCAATACAGAATAAAGGTGTTGCTAGTTCTGTCTTCTATTGTGTAACTCAATCATAATGATTTAGAGGGCAAACTCTTTGATGGTTACAAAGAGAATTCAATAGGGTTCTCTAATCAATCACTCAACTACTTATACAGTTCTACTATTTGTTTATGTTTATACTGATCTAAACTACAATTGTCCAAGAGGTTGGTAGTTTAACTCCCTTCTGTGTTATCTTATTTATAGCTTCTTTGTCATAGTTGAGATGACTTATGACATAAAGATTTTTTTGGAGAATATATTCTCCTAGAGGACTTTGCTTCTGTTATCATAACCTTAAGATTTAAAGAAAAGAAAGAACTTACTTTGCTCTCTTTTTCTGACCTAGATTGATAGTAGCTCTACATTGTTATATTACTACCTAATATATTACTACTATACAACTTTAGTAACAACTTGAGTCAAAGTTTATAAATTTGTTAGTTTAACAAATTTCCAAATCTAAAGCTCATACAAAGCTCATAGACCTATAAATACTTTGTAGTTAGTCCAAGTATATCCTAATAAGTCCTATTTAAGATCAGGCTAATTGTTTTATGAATCTTAGACATAATCCAGATATTATTAGCAACTTGTGGTCAAGCAAAACTTCATTGGTATTTAATTGAGAATTTGTTACAAGGATATTAAACTATTAAAACTTTATAAGTATATGTTATATGTCATAAGTCATCTCAACCATGACCTAAAAAAGAAATATGACTTAGACTAGAATTGAACTAGTGATCTTAGAACACTTGTAGATTAAATGAGAACAAATATTATGAGATAGTTTCCAAAAAAAAACTATTTCCCATATGTTTATTAACTTGATAGATAACATATAGAAATATAGTAAGAAAAGAATATAAATAGCATGAGAAAGCTTATGTAATACATATGGCTATTAGTAAGTATCTTGTGACTGTAAGAAACAGGTGCATAGACTATGTAATTAGGTTAAGCCTTAAGTCTTATGCTAATAACAAATAGTCTGAATTGTATATATAGTATAGAACAATCAATCAAGGACTCTATCAAGTTCTCTTCTAACCCTAAAGAGCTCCCTAGTCTAAGCTTTAGACTAGGACCTTAAGTCAGTTACTAATAGTATATTATTATAATCTTAAGAAGTAACTCAGGTTGTAATACTCAAGTAAAGACTTGAGAATAAGATAAGAGTAGAAAAGAAAAAGAAATAATACAATTGGTAAAGCATAAAAAATACAAAAGAATATCTACTATATATATACCTATATACTATGAGATATAAGTATGAATGCAATAAAAAAAGTATGTAGCAGATATAAGGTCTGTTGAGTAAAGAACTGTTAGAAGAATAAAGAGTAGCAATTATAGTAGAAATAAATAATGGTTTACTCACTGGGTTATCCAATAGATATTAATAGTAAGCCTAATAGAAAAAAAAGATCTTAAAAGAAGTAGAGAAGTTCTGTTGACATAATAGTTAAGATAAAGAAGTGAGTTCACTTACATAAGCATAGCTCATATATTAATCTACAATAATACATGGTATAATAATCATTTAATTTAATAAGAACATTTTTTTTAAATCAATAGTTTATTACACAGGGCATAGAAGTAAACCATGACAAGTATATGATATCTACTTAGATAAGAAAAAAGTATAGAGAGAGAGAAAATAAGAAAAATAGGAAAATAAAGTTGACAAGGGCTATGCTTCTGCTCTATAGAGCTGTACTGTAACGGGACCTTATCCATTATCAAAACTAAAGGCTCCAGGATTATTTGTAAGAAAATAGACAAAGCTATTGATGATAATGTTACATAGTCATGAGAAAGGGTCATACATGTTGCATTCCATAACAATATATTCTCAAGTTTGAACTTTGACTTCATCACATAGGTACCCAGTAGAAAGATAAAGGAAGAATCTTTGTTTGTATTCTCCAATGGGAGCATGTCTAGTAGTCATGCAAGTGAATTGGGCATATAATAAATTTGAGAATCCTATGATAGAAAGCCATGAACCACCCTTAGCATATGTTGGTTTAATAACTTGTTACTTTTCATTCTCAAAGTTTAAAAAGTAATGGTCTTTTTTTAGGCTACTTGTGAAAGACATTTGTCATTTACAGAGAATATCATCACATTCTTTCTTTTTGCTGAATAAATATAAGTCTTTGCTAGAGAACATAGGAATACATCTGCTTGCTTTGACTTAATTGTCAACAAGTTGATGTCTGGGCCATTTGGCTTTGCTGGGGCAATACTAGAAGTGGATTTTGTTTCTACTATCTTTGTTGAGATGGGCTTTAATTGCAGAGGCTAATGGAATAAACATATTCTGAAGGGGATTAACTTTAGACTCTAGAATTTTTCTTGCTGCAGTGATGGAATTGGTGATAACAATAATGTCATGAATGTTATCTATTTTCATGGCAAGTATAAGACCAGTATAAATAGCCATGAGTTCAGCCTTAATAGATGTGATGTTTACAAAATAGACTTAGAATTGTTTGACAACAGAATTGTTAGTCCAGATATGAGTGACTACTGTAGTGACATGGGATTTTTTAACACTGTTATCTGCGATAATAGTAGTGCTATTAGAAGATATTTGAGATGTTCTGAAGGTATGGTTAAAGCTTTGAAGATATTGGTATAGATTCTCATCAAATAAAGAAGAAGAAGAATAAAAGTTAATTCTACTAGAGAAATGATTAACTATTCTCGAACTAGGAGAAAAGAGAGGATGAAGGGGATTAAAACAATTTCCAACACTGTTAAGATACTCGTTGATATCTTTGATGGTGCTCTTGAGGTTGGTGTAAGGGGACACCTCCATTTCTACCCCGGAACAGCATGACAGCCCTCCAGAGCTGCCTTAGCCTGTTTACTAGTGATACTTAAACATACTAGTTTAGCTCCGATCCTGCTGACCCTGACATTAAAGGATGTATATAATGTAGAGTATCCCTCCAGGAGCCTCATCCTAATCTCTGAGGATTCTCCTGGAGGTGAGTTGTATTCTAACTGCAGACTGTAATATTACTGAGGATTCTCCTGGAGTCTTGTACCCAGTCGCCCTTACAGTTGGCTTGTTATTTCATAATAAGTTTGGAAATAGCAACTCTGTAAGAGAGTTAGTTCTTAGTATGTTGTGAGTCGAGTAGCAAATTAATGGCATATGAAGGAGAGATGGTGATGTAATATAGGTAGTGTCTGCTATTTAGTTTGCAAAAGTATAAAGTAATGGGAATGAGGCCTGTGATGGCTTTGACACCTTCAGATAATAAAGTTCAAAAAGCACCTGTAATCTAAAGGACTACTCTTTACTACATTTTCTTTAATTTGGTTATGTTCTTAACGATGGGAGCACCTTTGAAGGACCAGAGCTAAAACCCATATAGAACAATGGGCAGAATACAAGTTTTATACAAAAGTTGTTTTTGAATAGGAAAAAGACCTCTTAAGGAGTTCTCTAGCATCTTTATGGTGCTAAGAGTAGAGAGGTACTTTGTGGTATAGAAGTGTGTGTGGTAGTTGAAATTGAGTTTGCGATCAAAGTAGAAACCCAGATATTACTAGATAGGTTTAGGGGAGATGATGGGACCTTCTATAAATGATAGATTGATGAAGGAATTGGGGAGATATCAAGCTCTTGTAAAATAGAAGAGTTTAGTTTTGCTGTATTCTATGACAAGGCTAGCGTCAAGAAGGATTTTAGATATAATATTATAATTACATTGAAGGAAGGAAAAGGAAAGGGAATAACTCTTCTCTTAGGAAATTAAAAGACCATTGTCAACAAAGGAGAGAATATTAGTTGGAATTTTTTCTTTTAGGTTTTTTATTCTTTTTTTAAACATTTTCATAATTGGAGCTAAATAGATAGCAGAAATGATAGAAGATAGAGTAGAGCCTTGGCCTACTCCGATATTGGTGCTAAAAGAAGAGAAGGAGAAGTTGTTCTATAAGTAAGTTATTGAGCGATTGGAATGATAACTATTAAAGAAACCTATAATATTAGTGTTAAGGCCAGCTTTTTTTAAACAAGTAGAAAAAAGGTATAGTTAAGAGATGGAAAAAATTAGACAATATCAAAAGCTATGATGCTGGTGTAGTATTACTTAAGCCACCCTGCATGAATGAGATAAGTGAGGTATATTCCTGTATCCATAGTGAAATGTTGTCTGATGCCACCTGACTAATTGGGGTCTAAGAAGCCATTTGTTGTCATATGAAACTGAAGACAATTACTGATAATCTCCTCAATGAGTTTGCTAACCATATTCAAGAGGACTATAGGCCAAAATGACTTTGGTATGTTATATGAGTCTTTGTTTAGTTTGGGTATAATAACTATAGTGGCAGATTTGAAGTGAAAGGACCAGTACTCTAGTTTAATATAGATGTTAGCTATACACACAATTTTTCCAAGACATTTGTTGGTTGAGATGAGAGGTTTGAGGTGCCTCTAGGAGATGTGGTTTGGGCTAGGGGTAGAGAATGAGGAGTACTTAGCTATTGCATCTCTGAATTCCTGGTCAGAAAAGAGGAGCCAATTGATACTGTCCACTTATGGGATTTCATTCAGGAGTCCAGTATTGATAGGTCTGTTTTCAGCTGAATTATATAAGCTATGAAGGGTATGTCACAGATCAGGTAGGGTGTTACATAGGCAGTTTTTGAACGAGATGGATTCAATAGCAAGTAAGAACTTTTTCTTGACCCAATTTATTAAGTCCCATGGTCTTTTGTTTGATGATACAATTTCATGTATTTTGCCATCAAAGAATTTTCTCTTAGTATCTCATATAGTCAACTTATATTCTTTCTAACTCTGTAGGTCTCCCAGCTCACAGTATCTGCTAAGGCTAGTAGTGTATTCTTAGTTTCACCACTCCTTGGAATACTTTATGATATGTTTCATTTTTGAGTGCTATTGCCATGTGTTCTTGAATATAGTAGCTAGCTACTGAACTGAGTTCTGAAGGTCTTCTTTGCTCTTGATAGATAATACATCAAGGTTCTTTAAGGTTCTTTACTCTATGTATTAATAATTCAGCAAAGACTTTCTGTCACAAACTTCATTTGGCCATATCTCCATCAATTCTTTGACAATTCTCATGATCTCAAAAGCTATGGAAAGCCCTCAAAAAGACTTTTCAATCAATGCCAGTTACATCTTAAGGCAATCAATATTGGCTGAGATATTAAGCAGATCAACAGATAACCATTATGTTACCATTTATTAAATTGCTAATATCTCAAAAACTGCCGTGATCAATGCTTCAGTTCTAGGCTCAGCAGAAGCCTTCTTCATAATGCTCAAAATGAGCCTAGAATGATCTCAAGGCAATTAATATTAGTGGAGATATAAAGGCCTCAATATTTGTACATAGACTTTATTAATTACCTATAAATAGTCATCTGTTCTTTTCTTAGAACAAAGGACAGCCTCCATATGGTTAAGTTATCACTATTTTAAGTACAAAGGCACTACCATATGTAGAACAATAGGTAGTAGCATGTGATAGCCTGTTCTAGTATATAGACTATTACTTTCCTGTATATAAGGACTTCCTGTCTGAGAGTTAGACCTCAGACTTAACAACATCTCTTGTCACTGTCTAAAACTCACTTTCTAAGCCTTTTTGAATATTCCAATATCAAATCACAAATTAGTAAGTGGCCTTTTGTGATAATTAGGTTTAGACTTTTGGTTCTTGGTTTTGAAAAAAATCATATAATTTAATGGAAAAATAACCAAACAGTAAGCCAATTAAAATGATATAGCATTTAAATAGTTTTTTCTACTAACTGTTTATGTTATGAATTTAGAATGGGACTATTATTATTATCAACCATAAAGCAACAATGAATGGTTAATTCAAGAATTGATGGACAATGACATCATGATAGATAAAATCAACAATAAATGTTATTTATAACTTTTATACAAGCAAGACATTTGGGTTTTAAAAAAAAAACATTGGACTTATAGAAGAAACATTAGATAAACCTCAAACAATGCTATGGACATTGGTAGTTTATTTATAAACTCTTTACTAAAGGAGAATCTTTAGACTTAACTATTTAGAAACATTGACTTAACTAGTCACTCCTAGTCACCTTACAATTTGTAGGTAGTAACTACTTGTAACACTAGGAAATAGTATAAATAAAGTCTAGAAAGAAAAAGAATGTCAAGTTCTCTCTTTCTGTGGTTCTTATATAAACATCTTTACTCTTGCAATCCTATATTCTCTCTAGTTCTTGAACTTATGTATAGAGTATGACATTAGTCTTATAGCTCTCACTTATGATATAACTTCACTGAAAAACTTAACTGGACCCTTTGTAGAAGAGCATAAAAATATCAAGTATTGACATAGGCTTAATATTCTCCTTGTGGCCTAAAGTCTTAACAGTTTGAGTAATAATAAAGTATATCTAGTAGTGCTTGGCATGTTCTCCCTTGGCCTTTATCACTATTATATATCTTCTAGGCATACTAGCTATTAAATTCTGTACCACTTTCTTAGATATTTTATTTAACCCTAGCCTAAAGCTTATATATCTCTCTAGGTGATCCTTGATAGTCATTAAGCTTTTTCTTGAGATAATCCTAAAGGTGTTCAATAGGATTGAGGTCTAGAAATCATGCTGGTCATATAAGAACTCTAAAATCACTATTTTAGAACTACTTCTTGGCCAATTTTGAGATATGCTTAGGACTATTATCTTGTTGAAATCAGATATTCTCTATTTAATACTTTAAGAATATGAGAAGCTTATACCCTAAAATTTCTGTGTAAAGGTTAGTATTTATCTTACTATTAATTCTGGTAATATATTTAATGCTATCCTAGTGTTTATAGTTCTACATTATGAAGTTTTCTCCTTTAAACTTCACTATTTGTTTGATTCTTTTAGGGTCTTATCTATTCTCTTTATTTATCTATACCTGATCCCTCTTATCTGCTCTCAATCTATTGATTTTGGTCTTATCTAACCACCAGACATTTTTCTAGTTATCTATTGTTTACTCTAGATGTGTAAGACTTAGTAGTGAATACTTAATCCTACTTTTTATCTAAGTTAACAAGAAGAACTCAATGGTGTTCTTATTTAATTCTTGTATATTACTTATATAACTACTACTACATAGTCTCTGTACTACTTTCCCATGCTTATCATGTGACATTATGCTGACCTATGACCTGTGACATGGTCATGGTCATGTAACACTTTTCTGTACTCCTTTTTTTTAAAAAAAAATTAACACTTTTATAATGCAGAGCACATAGGCAGACTACAGTAGCTAAAAACAGGTCAAGAAACTACAACCCTGTGATGCACATTATAAATGCATCTCTCACACTACCTAAGCATGAGGCCAAGAAAAGCAGGTACTAAAAGAAAGAAATAACTAATTATAGAAAAAAGAAGATGACCTAGCTTCTAACATATGTACTTACTATGCTGACTCCACACCCACTCTATATTCCATGTCCTAATCAAATCAGCCCTCCTACATTACACACAAAATCATAGACATCATCTCTTAGTACTCTAGTCAGACCTCCTTTCAAGAAGGTACTGGTGACTTTCACAATAAGTCAAAGCTCTATATAAAGGGGCTAAGGACAGTTTATGCTATTCTAATTGTCAAGAAAGCTAACTCCAAGCCAGAATTAAGCCAACTGCTCTTTATTAGCATTAGACAAAGAGAACTTGTTAGAGTCCTCATTGTATTGGGTTAATCTACTTATACTAATTCTAGTTAGTTTATGTACTCTTTACTTATGCTTCCAGCTAAACTCTTATGATATCATATGCCATAATATATGCTGTGACTTATGTGACTTTTGATGTTACATCCTGTCACAAAGTGTAACATGACTTTCCTATGCTATTTATAGAAAAATAAAAATGTCTTGGTGAGGTGATTCATGACACTAATCTCTCCTAGTTGGCTTACTTAGGATTGTCTCCCTAATAAGGTATAGGTAGGGAGCAAGGCATCCTATTTATAAGCAAGTACTAGGACTCTTTCTTGTAGGTTGTAGAGAGCTGGATATCCTCAAGTAGCTATTAACTATTGGTTGTCTTAATACATGACTTTAGGATGACCTATAGGGAAAAAAGACCAGAGGCCAAGGGCTTCATAGAATACCTAGAGCTTAGCATTCTCCTCCTAGTCTGCCCCATTTGCAGAAGTGACTACTTGAAGTTCCTTCCTATAAACCAAGAGGCTCATAACTTGACAAGTCTCTACCAGATCAAAGATGCTAAACATATGGCACAATGCTCACATATCTAGCATGAGATAGAAAAAGGTATTGCCTTAAAGGATAAGTAGAAATAAATGTTGGAAGGTGAATGATGACAATATTAGTGTAAGGGGTTTGGTAGTATAGTTGTCATGACTTGGCAAAATGTCTAAGTTATTTCTATTTTCTTTTTCTTTTTCTTTTTAGTTTCTTTATTCTAGACTTACTACTACAAGGATAGAGCATGAGAAGATATCATGTGACTCAGTCACAAAGTCATAAAGCATGACATTAGTCACACATTTTTGGTCATGTCACAGTCACAACATGTGATGAGATAGACACATGACAAGAATAACATAAAGACTATGGGAGAACATTGTATAGCCATTGTAGTAAAATGTATAAGTAGAAAATCAAATGGGAACTCTATTGAGTTCTCCTTGTCAACTCAGACTTGGAGTGGATTTAAGTTGCCTTGGCCAAGGTCTTACAATAGTAGTTCCCCCAACAGTCATTATGGCCAAAAGGGAGGAGATAGTGGTGGTTAAAGGAAGGAAGATATGCTGTACTCCTTCCTTGTGTAGTAAGTCTAAAGAAAAAAATTAATATAAAAATAAAAATAAATAATGACTTAGCCATTTTGCCAAGTCATGACATTGCTTATTCTCCATCAGTTACTCTTTCTATTACCACTCTGTGTTTCATAACAATTATTCCAAGTTTATAACAATAAAGGATGGTTGGTTGTCTTTATCTTATTCTTCGAGGTTTTCCTGGAGGTAAGTCTTATATTGAATATTATCCCAGGGGTTTCCTAGAGTAATACTTGCTAGTTGCCCTTAAATCATTTGTCTTCTGGTGTTCTATGTCACTTGTCTCCTATAGCCTTAACAGGGTGTCAATGCCATTGGACCTTGATATAAGTTTATTTTTCCACCCATTACACAAGAGTAATGATCTTTCAAGTATAGAGACTCTGAAAATCATTTCAACTTTCTGGACAACCATGCTTACATAATTTGAAGGGATATGTCCAAAATATCGAAGCTTGACTTGATCATTTTTTGCTAGCAATCAATGAAAGTGTAAGCACCAGTTAACGAATTCTTTGTGGGACAAAAATTAGAAGACATTGTGGAAGGCATTTTGATGAATAACACAATAAGGAAAAGGAAACTTTGCTTTCTTTCTTCGGTTCGGAGTGGAGTATTAGGTAATGGTGTCCTCGTCACAAAATATCTTATATGTATCTTTGATTCACTGGTCAGTCCCTGACGACTCGACGAACGATGCCGGCACCGACGCTGCAAACCAGGCAGCGCCCGTGGAGGCGGATCGCAATCGGGGTTCGGTGACCTAGGAAGGTTCTTTGGAAGGTGGTCAGGTGCGCACGTGGAGGAG
>Ga0153998_1000245_pt1 | contig 11157 bp, 7 predicted proteins | sample TSNC082MetaG_FD_104725 | JGI IMG/M metagenome (GOLD analysis project Ga0153998, IMG submission 104725) | Attine ant fungus gardens microbial communities from North Carolina, USA - TSNC082 MetaG | ecosystem: Host-associated > Fungi > Mycelium > Unclassified | place: USA: North Carolina, Lumber...
AACATCTAGGTTACTATCAGATCAGAGCCATCATCTCAGATAGCTAATTATAGCAAGAACTGGAAAGATAAGTTCTCTTGAGAGCTGTATTACAAACATAATAGAAAAAGACTAAGGCCCAAAGATATAATGAGGTATAAAGAAGTAGTAGAAGTATTAAAGAGGTCAGGTAGAGAGGTCAAATAGAAAGATAAAGGAGAGATTTGATAAAGACAATATGCTCAAGAACAGGTCAACTCAAGATTAACTTCTCTCTTTATTATTTATTAAAAGGCTCAAGAGCTACCTATCCATATCTTTATTTCTGCTTCATGTAAAAACCCTATAAAACTTCCCTTGAAGGGATACTCAAGCTCAAGAAGAACTTGAACATTTACTCAGCTAGGAGTTTAACAGCTCACTATGTATTTTCAGAGTAGGTTTTCAGTTGTATAGTTAGTTGAAATAGAACCTGCACAAGGTATGGGAGTTCTAAGTAGTACTGCTATATCAACAACAAGCTAGGCTACTAGACTAGACTGAGAAGGGTAGTGTTATAGCATGAGATGGACATGTGTCTTTGAGATTGGTGAGGGTTCTCTTAAGTAGATACTAAAAACAATTCTACTTTTTAGATTTCTATTAAATATTCTTTGGACATTCACCTTTGTAAGCTCTCTATAATTTGATTTATCTCCCTAGTGCCTACTTGTTAGCACACAACTGTGAAGCAACTCAAAAATTTTGTCTTTCTGACCTTGTGTTCACCCTTGTTTTAGATTTTATCCCTATCATTACCAATATTGGTCAAAGTAACACAGCCCTCCAAGCATCAGTACCAAGGCAAAGGATCAGGTTCCAACTTACATGCTCTAACCCCAACTGCAGGCACCAAGGTCATATTATTGCAACATATTATTGGCAAAGAGAAAAGAAAGAAAAACAGTTTTCTTTAGGTTTTGTAAAGAGATGGTACTAGGGGTACAGCAGCATATATACAGCAAGGAGATTTCAAAATAAGAATGACAATTGACAATGCTACTACTAATGAAGAAGCTAAAGAAGCTATCTTTGTATTAATAACTACAACTAATGAACTCAAGATACTTATTACTCTGTTTCTAAATACAAGCATGTTCTCTAACAAAAACTCAACTTACAGCTATCAACTGATTGTTGAGCAAGAGAACGTTAAAGCTGGGATATGAATAAGTAGTAATAACAAATTAACTGTATGTCAAACAGAGCCAGAAAGTATAATAAGTACACTTATTCTACTGGATTTGAAGATAAGTGATTGTTGTTTCTCTGATCAAGTGCTTTTCATTTCTTATACATTTATATACTAATCGACAAAAGGACTTACTATAGGAAAAAATGATATGAAATTTAAAATAATTATAAATAGATCAAAGTAAACAATTATACTCAAGAATGTACTTTACACTTTAGATTTACAGTCAAATTTGGTTTTAGTATTGTTATTAGAAGCAAAAGAAATGAATATTAATTTCAATAATATCAGGAACATGCAGAGCAGGAGTGAAGTTACCTGGAGTTGAGTGGAATTACTCCAGAGTAAAAAGGGTTTGACAACAAAGGTGAGGAACAACCTTGGCCTCAGCTCATGTACTGTACCTCAATCTTCTGTCACATGTGTGGTTGCATATTTCAGGAGGACTGAATTGTTGCCAGGAGTTCAGAAGAGGAGTGGTATAAATTAATAAGAGAAAGAATAAAACATGTAAAAGATATTACTATCGTTAATCTACAAACTAAGAAACTAGGATGTAACTAATAGAGTACTTATACTAAGTCCAGAATAGGAAGAGTACAAGTAACTAGTCTACATTATGATCCTATAGAAGTGGACAACAAAAGTTCAGAAGTAGAATTTAGTAATAATATAAAATATAAGAGAAATTATTATTATTAAATTATTATTTTCTGTTATATGACAAATAATAACAAAGTAATAGTAAACTTACTAAATAGAACAAAAATTATAACTGCAGTATGTTCAGAAAAGCTATATGTAATTAATGTACAAAAAAAAAGTCTAACTGCCTTTGTAATCTAGTCTAAATATAGACTAGTCAGCTTTGACATATGACATCAAAAATTAGTACATGCAAAAGAAAATATAATTATCATGACTTGGCAAAAACAACTAAGTTATTATTTATATTTCTTTTTTTTTGGACTTACTATATACAAAAAGTGTGGGAAAGTGTCATATCACATAGTTATAGTCATATGAATAGATGTCACAATGGTCATATCACATGACTAAGTCACATGAGAAATATGGAAAAATAGTGCACAAACTATATAGTAGTTGTATAAGTAGTGTACAAAAAATACATGAGGACTTTATTAAGTTCTCCTTGTCAACTCAGACTTGGAGTGGATTTAAGTTATCTTGGCTAAAGTTTTACAATAATATGAGAGATAAAGACAAAAGACCTAGCAAATGAAATAAATATGCACAACGACCTATTAATAAAGGATAGGTGTAAAGACTATATTTATGGAAAACACATGACATACCCATTTAACAAAACTGAAGCAAGAGAACAAAAGACTTTCAAAAGAGTACATATAGACATATGAGGACCAGCCCAGACATAGCCAGCAGAGAAAGCAATATACTTCATATTACTGATAAATAGTTTCTCCTACTATAAAATAGTTGCTTTCTTTAGCTCAAAGTTAACAGACACTATCCTGAAGGTCTTCAAAACTTACCTAGTAGTAGTGGAACAACAGACAGGAAAAAAGCTAAAAAGAGTACATATGGATATAGGAAGAGAATAAATAAACAATGTGTGGAAAGATTATCAAAAATTACCTTTGAATCCACTACATCTTATGCACATCAACAAAATAGAACCACAGAACAGAGTATATGAATTATCCTGAAAGAAGTATGATCTATTATGGCTAAGTTAGAACTGCCAACCAAATACTGGGCTGACACAGTATATACAGTGGTTTATGTGAGGAATTTGACACACTTTTCAAAATGTCTGTAAGGGCGACTGGGCACAAGACTCCAGGAGAATCCTCAGTAATATTACAGCTTGTGGTTATGATACAACTCACCTCCAGGAGAATCCTCAGAGATTAGAATAAGGCTTCTGGAGGGATCCTTTACATTATATATATCCCTTAGTGTCAGAGTTAGCAGGATTGGAGCTAAACTAGTGTATTTAAGTATCACTAGTAAACAGGCTAAGATAGCTCTGGAGTGTTGTCAAGCCGTTCAGGGGTGGAAATGGAGGTGTCCCCTTACAATGTCCTGAAGTAATACTAGCAGAAATCTGATTTGAGAAGAGACAAGATATCTCATACCTATGGTCTTTCAAAATGATAGCTTATACACATATATTTTTTGATTTAAATGTATCAAAGCTACAATCTAGATCAGTCAAGGTTATTTTTTTAGGATATTATGATTATGAGGGCTACAAACTGCTTGAATAGTCAACAAATGTAGTGTTTAGATCTAGAGATATCATATTTGAAAAAGGAACTACAAATTTTACTATACAGACAAACTTAAAATAGTTTTCTAAAGCAGAAGACATTTTTGACTATGTGCAGACTTAACAAAGTACCAATATTTATGAAAGAAAAGAAAATGATAGAAAACAGACCATGTTTCAGCAAACAATAGCACTATAACTATAGGATATAACTGAATTGCACAAGCCTATATCTGAATCCAAGAACTTAGATGACAATAAAACAGACATGTTATAATAACAAACAAGGAATGAACCTGAAATAGATGACCAACTACTCATGGTTAGAAGATTCCAAAGAATATCAAAACCAAGTACACATCTAAAAGAGTTACTCAAGTACCTAAGTAATCTAAAAGCAAATAACATTGATACAGTAACCTGAACATTGTGGACCTACCAAGATACTATAAGAAGACCAGATCTATGGTAGAAACCAATAGCAGCTGAATACCAGATGCTTTGAGAACAAGATATATTTGAAATTGTACCTAGACCAGAAAGAAGAAACATTATAAAATGAAAATGGATGTTTGCTATAAAATGGAAAGAGAATAAGATATTGGAATAGAGAAAAGCAAAGATAGTTGTCAAAGGTTATATCTAAGTTATTGAAGAAGACTATAACAAGATATATACCTTAGTAGCAAGGCTAGAGTCTAGTATGTGCTATAGTAGCATTGTCATGCTGGACAGCCATTTAGGTGATGGAAGTGATAATTTTTATTCTGATAACAATAATAACTAACTTAAAAGACAAGTCTGGTCCCCACAGAGATACTTATTAGAAGCTCAGTCATGGACTTGTGTATACCACTTAAGTAATAGAGTAGTGGCTATAACTACCACTACAAAGACCTTATGGAAGTTTGCTTAGGCTTCTCATACTAGTGTCACAAAAAAGTGACTAGTCAATAGTATCATGGAGGTATAACAAAATACCTGTTCAAATAAACTACATAAATAGCTGAACCTTTGTTAGCAAGTAGCCTTGCTAATGTTGCTCTTTTGGTATAGTGGTAAACCATACAGTATGTGACTACTAGTCCATAACACAACTGCGACAACCAGATTTATAATGGAACTCTATTCTAGAATACTCTTGAGAGTAGAAAAACTTCAGAGACTTACTTTTAACAGAATGACATTGTATATTAGTGACCAGTGGTCCTATATTAATCACAGTTACCATCAGATTTATTATCGCTAATGGCTAATTATAGTAAAAATAGGAAGCACAAGTTCTCTTAAAGACAGCATTGCAAATACAACAGAAGAAAACTAGAACTCAGAAAAGTGAGAAGGTGTAAAAGAGATAGTAGAAAAATTAGGAAAGTCAGGAAGAGAGATAAAAGAGAAAATTGATAAAGATAATGTGCTTGAGAACAAGATAACTAAAGATCATTGCCTCTCTTTACAGCCCATTAAAGGCTCAAGAGCCATCTATCATATAGAGGGGAATTTCAGGAGTAGGATTAGAGGAGTAAAGGGTAGTTGTTAAGTGCTTGGCAAAGATATTATCTCATCATTCTGGCTTTATTATCTTTGGGAATTTGGAAATTTTTTTGTTATATTACTGCTTTGTAATCCTAATAAAATACTCTAGGGCATAGAAGGGAATTTGAGAAATTACATACCTATTATCATTCCTTTCTATTGCTCTAGAACTTAATAGCTATTTGAGTAATTGAGTTTCTATTTCTCTAAGCTTTTATTTTATTTTCTAAAAACCACTAAAAACTTTCTCTCAAAGGAGAATTCAATCTTTAACAGACTCAAACATTTGCTTATGCTAAGAGTTAATAACTCACTATGCATTTTCAGAGTAGACTTCCAACTATATAGTTAGTTGAAGTAAAGCTTATATAAGAGTATGGGAGTTCTAGATAGTACTACTGTATCAATGGCAAGCCAGGCTACTAGACTAGATAAGGGTAGCAGTGTTATAGTGCAAAATGAACATATATCTTAGAGATTCTACTACAATAAGAATAACCTTGAGTGAATTCATAAAAATATTACTTCAATTTCTTTTAGTTATTTGAGTTTTTTTTCCTATTTTCCTTTTTTACAAGCTTTCTTTTTTTATTTGATAATTTTTTTAGTTCCTACTTGTTGGTGCACAATTGTGAAACATTTCAGAGATTTTGTTTCTTTTACTTGTTTTTACCTTTGTTAGTAATCAAACCTTCTGATCCTCCATATCACAAAAGATCACTTACTTGTTTTGTGATTAGTTGAAATATAGATTCAAAAGTGCTTATAGGCAAAGTTAGACAAGTAACAAGAGATGTTGTTAAGTTTGAGGTCTAATCCTCAGACTATGAGTCCTTATATACATAATTGTGATAGTCTGTGTACTAGGACAGATCATCACATGCTACTACCTATTGTTCTATATATAGTAGTGCCTTTATGCTTAATATAGTGATAACTTAACCTTATGGAGGCTGTCCTTTGTTCTAAGAAAAGGACAGATGACTATCTATGGATAATTAATGAAGTCCATATGCAAACATTGAGACTTTTATATCTCCACTGATATTGATTGCCTTGAGATTGTTCTAGGCTCATTCTAAGCAGTATGAAGAATTGTAACAGTTTCTGAGATATTAGCAATTTAATAAATGGTATCATGGTAGTTACCAGTTGATCTGCCTAATATCTTGGCCAATATTGATTGTCTCAAGATGTAACTGACATCGATTGAAAGGTCTTTTCAAGGGGCTTTCCATGGCCATTAAGGCTATGAAAATCATTGAAGAATTGATGGAGATATGGCTGAATGAAGTTTGTAACACCCCATCAGTGTTACAAAGGCTAAGATTATGGTAGGTAGACTTTGTGTCAGTATTTTTAAACAGTAATAGCAATTTTAAAGTATTTATAGAGCAACCAAAGGGTTTTGAAAAAAAAGAAGAGGACAAGGTATAAAAGTTGAAGAAAACATTATATGGAACAATACAAGATGCCTATAACTGGGCAAAAAATCTAGACAAAATCTTTGAGAATTATAGGTACTATAAGTTATGAGCTGATTCATAAATTTGATCACAAGTTATAGATAAAGAATTTACCTTAACCTTAACATAAACAAATAATAAAGAAAGAGATAAAAAAAATACCATACTACAAAGTCTTAGAATCGTTAATGTGGTTACAAGTAACAATATGACCCAACTTATTCTTTGTAGTTAATATACTATTATGTTTTGTTCATAATTCTAGAAAAAGGCACTGGAGTGTATTGAAGTATATTTTATGCTATATCAAAGGAACTATCAACTATGGAATTACATACAAAACAAAAGGAGACCTAAATCCTATTATATATATTGACTTAGATTATGCTGAGTACAAGGATACAAAATAATTAATAGAAAGAAACCTTTTTATAGTAGTAGAAGAGCCAGTGTCATAGGAAACAAAGTAGCAGAAAACAGTTACATTATCAATACTAAAAGCAGAATACATAGGGCTTACAAGGGTAACAACACAAGCAATCTAGTTAACTAAATACTTAGTGAATTAGGATTGTCAACTAAGACAAGAGCCATTGATAAACAAAACATATTGATGTGAAATACTATTTTATTAAAGATAAGACAAAGTTAGGAGATATTACATTCAAATATACTTCAAGTGTAAACAACCTAGTAGATATATTAACAAAATTGCTAGCATGTGAAGCAACACACAGGATAATGGCCTTATTGGAACTTAGAAAAGAAAAATAGGATGTACCAAACTAAGAGGAGTGTTAGATTATAGATTGGTACACTAGAACATAAATAGGAAACTAAGACAATATCTCTCCAGACTACTTTAATAAATCAAAATAGCTCCACTGACCTTCTGAGATGACTAGATTAATGTTAACATAGAGTCGTGAAGACTTGGAGTTTACCTTAGGTAAATGTTCAGGAAGAACTCGATAGAGTTCTTTATTGGATTGTTCTATTACTTATACTATTTTACAGAGACTGTACTAAAAAGACCCATAATTATATGTCCTTTCCAGAATATTCTATAGTTATCTGATTTTGTTACATGATATGTTATATAAGCTTTCTTGCTATTTATAGCTAGATCCCATTATACATTTTGAAGTTGTGAATTAGTTGTTCAAATGCATAGGAAGTTATTTCCTTTTTGGGGCTCTCTTAACATGGTCCCCCCTTTAAGTTTCTTTGTCCCAAGGAATGTTTTCATCTACTCCAGTTCTTGTTCTATCTCTTTTCTCTTTCTCTTTTGTATTTTTTTTTTTCCCTATCCATATAGTAATTTTGTCATGAATTCCCTGGGTAATTTCCAGCTAAATTCCTTCTTTTCTTTTTTCTGCTCTTGTTGCCTTAGTTCTTTGGCCTTTTTCCCATACTTCCTCTCAAACTTTTCTACTAACTCTTTCATGTTCTCCAAGTTTTCCTTATTCTCCTAGGTGTTTTCTTCTGCCATATATCCTTTTCATCTTACCAAGAACTTTTCTTTCCCCTGCACCATCTGTAAGGGGACAACCCTGAGATCACTTAGATAACCTGGTAAGGTTCACATCAGCTAGTGTTCCCACAGATCCTCGGAGTCTATGGTCTATAGTTCCCTTTTCTCTAGTTCAGATCTCTATCACAGTACTACATAGCTATATCTGGTAGTGTAGTTATTATTGTTCTGATGTCTGTGTCCATAGCGGCTGGCGCACAGACCAGGCTAGTCTAGTATAAGTAGCTAGTGATGTACAGTAGAATACCTTACCTCAACAATAGTTTGATCTTCTGGGCTATTCAATGATCTAACTTAAGACGCCTCTTATACTATATTCGAGTATGTTCTGGGACGCCTCTGAGTGCCCCCTTACACCATCCTTTTATTTAGTATTTTTTCTACTTTGAACTTTTCTTTCTCTTTGATGATGACTAGTTTTGGTGGTATTTTCTTCTGCCCCTTTACCTGTGGTTTATAGAGTTGTACTCTACTTACATTGACTACAGGGTATATTCTAATTGATCTAGGTAGCTTTAGTTTGATTGTATTACTTGAAACTATCCCCTTGACTTTGTAAGGCCCCACAAATTGCTTGGTTAACTTTTCAGATCTCCTTTCTTTCATTTGCTACTTTAAGTTCTTTATACTTAGCAGTACTAAGTCTTCTACTTTGTATTCTTCCCCCTCTCCTTGTCTTTTATCTGTAAACTTTTTTATTTTCTCTTGTGCTTTTCCTAGTGCTGCTTTTGCTTTCTCTTGAATTTTCTTCATTCTTTCTACAAACTTTCCTACTGCTTCATACTTCCCTTTTCTTCTTCTCTCAAATTCCATCCTTAGTTCTTGACTGTAATTTACTTTGAACGGCGATACTTTTGTTGCTGAGTGGATTTTGTTGTTGTAGACAAACTCAGCTGTTCCTAGCTAATCTAGCTATTGCTCTTGTTTGTGGTTGATAAAGACCCTAATATACTGCTTCAACTCCTGGTTTATTCTTTTTGTCTGGCTATTTGTTTGAGAATGATAGATAGTCGAGAGCTTTGTTTGGATTTTTAATAAGTTATTTAGTTCCTTTACCATTCCCACTGCAAACTGCATCCCCCTATCTAATATAATATTTTCTGGAAGTCCATACAACTTCCATACATGATCTCAGAACAACTTTGCAAGGTCTTCTGCTGACGTCTTTTTAATAGTTGCTATAAAATGTGCCATTTTACTAAATCAATCACATACTACTAAGATGGCATTGTATCCCTGGGCTAGTGGCAGTTTAGTGATGAAGTCTGCTGAAATATGACTTCATGGTTTCTCTAGAATTGCATTAGGTATTAATTTCCCTACTGGTGCTTTGCTTCAATTCTTATATCTTTGACAAGCATTACATCCATCTACATATCTCCCTACTTCTTTTGTTACTTCTGGCCACTAGCAGTTTCTAGTGACCAACTCCGTTGTCTTTCATTTTCCCCTGTGCCCTCCTACTGGGGTATCATGGTATAATCAAATAACTTCCTCTCTTAATTCCTCTTCTGGCATGTATATTTGTCTCTCTTTCATTACTATTCCGTCTTTTATTTCCCATTTCTCATCTTTCAATGTTTTTATTTCTGTCCTTTTTAACTCTTTTACTGCTTTTACTACCCTTTTGTTTCCTTTCTGTGTGTCAGGATCCAGTAGTTCAACATAGGATTCCCTTGTGGGCTTGGCCTCAATTTTGATTGTGCCTTCTTGTACTCTGCCTAGTAGGAAAACAAATGGTTTATTGGACAGTAGAGATAAATTCTGTAAAGAAGAGGAGAAGAACTAGTATTGCCTGAAAATCCTAGTTGAGAATGAAACTAAGTTATTTAATTAATAGTAAGTCTTTTATAGTTCCTAAGAAATTTTCTGGATAGAAAAGCTATAATAAGCACACATAAGGGGAGCAGTTGGGACATGCGTTGAGTTTCCTGATGACATAAGCACACATGCAGGAACCCAAGGATAGTCCAGTGTACACATGCCATGATCAATATTACATGCGCGTCATCTCACATCTAAAGTGTCATGAGAGCATGACACTGTGCCTTTTTGATTTTTTCTCTCAGATTTCCTTCTTCTACTAATGTTTCTACTTCTCTAATCCATTCTGGCTTTATCAACTTCTGATCTTCATTATCTTTTTCCACTCTTTCCTACCAGTCTGTCAAGGACGTGCAGAGTAACCTGGAATGGAGCGGAATTACTCCGGAGTGGAAGGGAGTTGACAACAAAAGTGGGGGAACAACCTTGGCCTCAGCTCATGCGCTGTACCTCGATCTGCTGTCGTGTGTGTGGTTGCGTATTTCAGAAGGACTGAATTGTTGCCAGGAGTTTTGGAGAGGAGTGGTATAGATTGATAGGAGTGAGGATAGAACAAGAAGAAGACGTAAATGACTTTAATCTACGAACTAAGGAACTCAGATGTAATTACTGGAGTACTTATACTAAGTCCGGAATAGGAGGAGTATAAGTAACTAGTCTACATCGTGATCCTATAGGAGTAGACAACAGGAGTTTAGAAGCGAAAAATTAGTAATAATATAAAATATAAAAGAAATTATATTATTAAATGGGTATTTTCTGTCATATGACACAGTCCAGTCTTCTACTTAATTTATTTGCTTTTCCCATGCTTTTCCCTAGAACGTGCTTTAATACAAAATTAAACTGTAATAAGTATAGGGCTTATTTTACTTGTCTTTGGTTTAGCTTTTGACTTATCATAAAGTACTGGAAGTTTTTATGGTCTGTCTAGATTTTGAATTCCAGTTTTGCTCCCTCCAAGTAGTATTTCCATGCTTTTAGACACCTAATAATCACCAACATCTTCTTGTCGTGAATTTTATAGTTTTGCTCTGTAGCATTTAGCAACTTGGAGATGAAGGCTACTGGTCTCTACTTTCTATCCTCACACTTTGTTGACAAAACTTCTTCTGTTGCATAGTCTGATGCATTCGCTTCTACCCTTATTTCTCTATTTATGTCTAGAATAGCTAAGACTAGTTCTGTAGTGAACACTGTCTTAAGTCTTTTGAATGCTTCCTCCTGCTTTTTTTTCCACTTCCATTTCTGTTCCTTCCTAACCAGCATATGTAACAGTACTGCTATCCTGGCGAAGTCTTTTATGAACCTTCTGTAATAGTTGGTAAGA
>Ga0153998_1000246_pt1 | contig 11150 bp, 6 predicted proteins | sample TSNC082MetaG_FD_104725 | JGI IMG/M metagenome (GOLD analysis project Ga0153998, IMG submission 104725) | Attine ant fungus gardens microbial communities from North Carolina, USA - TSNC082 MetaG | ecosystem: Host-associated > Fungi > Mycelium > Unclassified | place: USA: North Carolina, Lumber...
ACTATTGTTGAGGTAAGGTATTCTACTGTACATCACTAGCTACTTATACTAGACTAGCCTGGTCTGTGCGCCAGTCACTATGGACATGTACATCAGGACAATAATAACTACACTACCAGATATAGCTATGTAGTACTGTGATGGAGACCCGAACTAGAGGGAAAGGAACTATAGACCGCTGTTACGCCGTACAAATCTTTAGGCAAATTAAGTGACATTCTGCACCTTAATAACAGGAATAACCAGCTCGAGAGACGAGCTCGGCCCCCCAGAAACATTCCTCTAGACGCCTAGTCGTGGACTTGAGCATCTAGCTCGAGTAACAGGGTAGCGGCTGTGACTACTGCTACATACACCTCATAGACGCTTGCCCAGGCGCCCCATATCAGATACCTAACGGATCTCTCTTCTAAAAGTGCTCTCGAGGGCAGAAACGAACTTAGGATGGACTACGTGATCCGAACAACGTCATGCCGTAGCTGCCGGAGGTCCTATTTAAAGAACAGTTAAGATCAGATGCGGGCCATCATCACTGATGGCTAATTATAATGAGATCAAGAGAGTCGTACCATCGTGAAGTCGCCTCATAGTGGCAGTAGGAGGAAACCGGAAGGTAGAAGAGTGAGAAGTGCATCACAGAGGTAGGAGGAAGGACTGGGAAGCTGAGAAGAGAAGTAGTAAGGAGATTAGATGAAGAGAACGCATGTGAGAACGAGACGGCTCAAGACCGCCGTCTCTGTCTACGGTCCATCGAAACGCTCAAGACCTGACCATTGTGTGAGGAAGGGTCGCCGGAGTAGGATTAGGGTGTTTGGGAGCAGTTAGTCGGTGTCTGGGAGGAGCGCCGTACTATCATTACGGCCTTGCTATGTTTGGGAATTCAGAGGTTTTTTTTGTCTCACTTTCTTTGTTGTCTCTTTGCTTTGTAATCATAATAAAATACTCTAGGGTACAGAAGGGAACTCAAGCATCATACCCCCATCATTATCCCTCTCTGTTGCTCTAGAGCTTAACGGCTATTCTTGAGTGACTGAGTTTCTAGTTTTTCTGAGTGTTCTAGCTTCCCTTCTAAAAACCCACCCAAATTCTCCCTCAATGGGAATTTGAGCCCCAACAGACTTGGGCATTCGCTTACGCTAGGAGTTAACAGCTCGCTACATATTATTGGAGTCGGCTTTCAGTTGTATGGTCAGCTGAAGAAGAGCCCACACGACGTCACGGGAGTTCTAGGTAGTTCTGCTGTATCAACGGCAAGCCAGACTACTAGACTAGATAAGGGCAGTAGTGTCACGATGCGAGACGAACACGTGTCTTAGGGATCCTATTACGGTGAGACCTACCTCGAGTGGACTCTTGACTTATTATTATTACTCCTTCAGTTTCTTTTGGATTATATTCTATCCTTTCCCCATTATAAAGCTCTCCTCTTTTTTATTTGATTACCTCCCCAGTGCCTACTTGTTTAGTGCACAACTGTGAAGCATCTCGGAGATTATTCTATTCCCATTTGTTGTCACCCTTGTCCCAAGATCAAATTCCCTTTGATCCCCATCACTGTGAACTCTGAGGATCCATGGGAACGCTAGCTGATGCGAACCCTACTAGGTTATCTAAGCGATCTCAGGCTGTCCCCTTACACCAATTGTATCCTAGAAACAGGTTGTGGTTACCAAGATTTGTTACTGACAGTTAAATGAGTTCCTGGTGATCCCCTATAGTTATGTTCATCCTGATGACTTTCATAACACTGCCACTTTTGTTCGCAGTTCCATCGGCATTATAACAAGTAATTGGAAACAGTAGTTGGATCGTGTTAAGGTTATTCTCTTTTATAAACTTCTAGCTTATGCATGAACTTGTACTTCCTAAGTCAACTAGTGTCTGTTTGCAAAACGTCTTGTGAATGTCTGTTGTTGTTAATTTAACTCAGATATTGAGCTGCTTATCTCCTATTTTCCTGAGTATTGATGGTTCCTCTGATGCTTTTAGGGTCAATAAGACTTTATCATCTGTCATTCCGTTTAACTCCTTCAATTTCTCCTCTGTGCATTCTTCTGCTCTCGAACTATGGGCCCACACTTTTAATATGCCGATTGCTTCCTCTTTATCACTCTATCGGATTTTCTTTGCTACCCATTCCACTGAGTATCCTTTATTTGTCTCGTATTTTCTTGCACCAAAATAATCCAAAAAATCTTTCATTGATTCCTCAGGTAGTCGAATTTTTGAATCTATAAGGGCAGGTAAGTCGGTGCTTACTCCCTGTCTAGGGAAAAATCCTCTATTACATTCTCAGTAATCCTTACTTCTTCTCTTCTTTCCTTGCTCAGTTTGGAGTACCTTACAGTGAGATAACCTATTTCTCTATAATTATAACACCTCCTTACTTCCCTGTACTTATCTACTTCCATCGTGTTGGGGTCTTGCCTCGGAATATCCAAAACCAGTTTCTTTCTTGTATTCTCCATGCTTTTTTTTCCCCCAAATTCCTCGATTGCTTCTCTTCTCGACCTTTCAAAACTTAATGCCTTCTCATACCAATCTTCCAACAAATCTGAGTTCCTTAACTGACCAATCTCAACTAATTTTCACACTAATGCTGGATAGATCCCTTTCTTGAATAGATCTACTAATGTGACTTTATTATATCCTGAGAGTTCCTTCTAGGTGACGAATTTGGACCAGAAATCTTTGAGTAATTGATTTCCCTGCTTTAACTTGGTCAGTTTCTCGATTGCATGAGTTGTAAGGGAACCACTTAGAGGCGATCACCCTTCAAGCTAATGAATAGTCCCGGAAGCTAAGTTGAGATTCAAGTGAAGTACATTTACGACAGCTTGCTAGTATATATACTCTATACTAGATGATCACACACACTGTCACATGAGTGCATGGATCAGTAATCACAATGTCCTAATAATAGAATAGAAGACGTCGCACCGCATGACACAGACAAAGAGAAGACAGGAACAATGGGAATGCGTACATGTACTGTCACCAGGCCACTAATAGAACAGACCCTCAATACTGACTAAGCACCACCCTAGATGTCCCCTTACATAGGTTTAGGTTTCTGTTGATATAAAGAATTGTGCCATTTCATTAGCCATCTTTTCCCAAGTCTCAAAAGGGGGCTTATTAGTCATGGTTAATACGTCGAGTTCTCTGTTGGTCCCCTTCCACTCCTTTTGAAAGGGTAGAAACTTTCTGATTTGAGTATCTGCCTAGCATTGGGCTCGATTGTTCTTTTCTCCCTTGATTTTCCCTAAGGCCATTTTGATCCTCTCCCATTTCTTCGAGATGTCATTGCTTTGGAAAAATAAGGTCATTCTTTGGTACCAAGCCCTTACTTCATCTAGATTCTCTTCAAAGTTGTCTAGTTCTTTCATTTGTCTCTTGGTTGGTTTGTCAGCGAAGTCCTTCCTGAGTTCTTCTATAAAGGTTTGAACATTCATAGTATAGACTCCCTTTGTTTTGGCTTTCAAGTTTGTCCAGGCCTCGGATATAGAGTTAAAAAATAGAGTGATAATAGTGGTCAAGAATACTATGATGACAGTGAGTGAGATCATAGTGAGGGAATAGGATTGATATATGTTTTGGTAGCTTCCTTCTTATGTTATGAACTCCCTCAGAACCTGGTGTTTGAGTTAAGAAAGAATTATATAAACCAGAATAAAGCTGAGTCCATAATACTATGTTAACTCCTATATATACATTACACTAGTCCTCATGATCTCTACATCATCTCTCTGTCCTTATAGTCTCTACATCATTTCTCCATCATGGCGAACATTATTCTTGCATTCTTTGTGCACTACGTTATGCAAACATCATGAAAAATGAACTCGTTATAGTTTTGCTTTCCTCATCTACCTTGAGATTTCATATCGCTGATGGGGATCAAAGGGAATTGATCACAGACAAAGGTAAAAACAAATAAGAATTTAAGAAGTCCCCGAGATGTTTCACAATTGTGCACTAACAAGTAGGTACTGGGGAGATAATCAAATATAAAAAGAGAGCTTAAAGATAATGGGGGATAGAAGGGGGGAACTCAAATACCTGAAAGAAATGATAATAAAGTATTTATGAATCCACTTGAGGTAGGTCTCACTGTAATAGGATCTCTAAGACATGTGTTCGTCTCACATTGTAACACTACTGCCTTTACCTAGTCTAGTAGTCTGGTTTACCGTCAATACAGCAGAACTACCTAAAACTTCTGTGCTATCATGTGGGCTCTTCTTCAGCTAACCGTACAACTGAAAGCCGACTCCAGTGACATATAGTGAGCTATTAACTCCTAGCGCAAGCGAATGCCCAAGTCCATTGGGGCTCGAATTTCCATTGAGGGAGAGGTTTGGTAGGTTTTAGAAAGTAAAAGAGAATACTTAGAAACTTAGAAATTTAGTTACTCAAGAATAGCCATTAAGCTCTAGAGCAACAGAGAGGGATGATGATGAGGGTATGATGCTTCTGTTCCCTTCTGTGCCCTAGAGTATTTTATTATGATTACAAAGCAAAGAGACAACAAAGAAAGTGAGATAAAGAAAACCTCTGAATTCCCAAACATAGCAAGGCTGCAATGATGAAATGGCACCCCTCCCGAACACTGGTTAACTGCTCCCCACTCTTCTAGTCCTACTCTGGGAACTCTCTCTTGCATGATGGTTGGGTCTCGAGCCTCTTGCCAGGCTGTAGACAGAGATGGTGATCTCAAGTCATCTTGCTCTTGAGCGTGTTATCTTCATCTAGCCTTCTTGCTACCTCTCTCCTCAGCTTCCCTGTTCTTCTCTTTACCTCTTCTATGTCTTCTCACTCCTCTATATTCCAATTCCCTTCTACTGCCATTACGATACGACTCTATGGTGTCTCGACTATCTTTATCTTGCTATAATTAGCCATCAGTGATGATAGCTCAGATCTAATCATAACTTTTCTATAAATAATGCTACTAGCTACTGAGGTATGATGTTGCTTGGGTTGTGTTAACCTGTCTAAGTTTGCTTCTATCCTTGAGAGCACTTCTAGAAGGGAAATCTGTTGGAAATCCAATACGGAGCACCTGTGCAAGTGTCTATGAGGTGTATGTAGCGGTGGTCATAGCCACTACTCTGCTACTTGAGCTAGGTGCTCGAGTCCATGACTGAGCATCTAGGGAACATCTCTAGGAGACCGAGTTCTTTTCTTGAGCTAGTTATTCTGGTTATTAGGGTGCAAATTGTCACTTATTTTGCCTAAAAGTTTGTATAGCGTGACATTGCAACTTTATCTACTAAGTCCTCTGGCCAAGAAATATTTCCTTTGACCATATTTCTCAAATCTGGCAATGAGGGAGAATGTAAGGGGACACCTCTATTTCCACCTCTAAATAGCATGACGATACTCCAGAGTGATCTTAGCCTGTTTAACTAGTAATATTTAAACACACTAGTTTAGCTCTAATCCCACTGACCCTGATACTAAGGGATGTAAAACTAGTATATAATATAAAAGATCCCTCCAGGAGCTTTATTCTAATCTCTGAGAATTCTCTTGGAGGTGAGTTGTATCATAATTACAATCTGTAATATCAACTGAGGATTCTCCTGGAGTTTTGTGCCCAGTCACCCTTATAGAGAAGCCCTGACTAGAGAAAGTTCTTTAGACCTTTTGGGTTTGTATCAGAAGAATATTGATCATAACTGTCTAACATTCTGAGATAATGCATTCTTGCAGCTTCAAGAGTATATGGTAAACAGAAAGAAGCAGATTGAAAGAATGTAAGAACAGAGAGAGGAAAGAAATCTCTGGCAGGGAATTGGCTGACTGTCTTTGGTTGCTATGTGCTCTTGTCACCAGAAGCACAACAATTCTTATGACCTTGGAATTGGATTCAAATGTGATCCTGTAAAAGAATTTACTCAGAATTTGATATGGCTTCCATATGGCTTCCACTATCAAAAACAGCTAGGTAAGTATGATACTTTATGATAAAAATAGTCATGCATACTTGTGTATAAGGTTTTTATCTGGGCCTTCAGCCTATCTTGAGCCCTCTACTAATTCTGTGTTATTAAGTTTGTGTTAAATTAAATAATTATTGTACCATGTATTACTGTAGGTTGTTATATGAGCCATGCTTACATAAGCAGAGCTTTTTTGTCTCAACTGCCATGTCACAAACTGTTCTGTTTCTCTCAAAATCTCTTTTTCCTATTAGGCTGTCTATCAATATCTGTTGGATAACTGTCATATTCCGGAAATATGATAATTATATAATTTATTTCTCCTAATAATTTTCCTAAAAGTAATGATAGTAGGATAGCATAGTAGACTACTCTCCTCCTATTCTGGACTTCCTATAAGTACTGTGTAGTTATAGTATAATTCCTTAGTCTGTAAATTAATGTCAACTAGTTCTAATCATACCTTATCCTCTCCGACTCCTCTACTTGCCCACTTAGGACTTCTGTCTTGATGACTTCCCTCACTCCAAAATACATGACCAACCTCACGACCAGAGACTGGGATGCAACACATAAGTTGAAGCCAAGGTTATTCAACAAGTCGTTCTCTGCTCCGATGTTCTTGCCTGTCTGTTGGAGCCTTCTTTCTGGTTCTGCGATCACTATTAAGTACCATCTATTCTCTAAAGTAGTTTAGTACATCACTCCAGAGTATAACTCTATTATTATTCCACTCCTCCGCACTCCATCCGTCCGTCCTTGACAATAACTCAGTAAGTGAGCCATCATTTATCTACACTGTAATTGCTGCTCTTCATCCCTCTAACAGGTTATGGGCCCCAGTTTGCTCTGACCTCCTTTGGTGCTCTCAAGCTGCCTCAGTCAATAAAAAGGACTTGACTAGCTTGCCAATCTGTTGGGAATTGAGATGATCTTCCTGTTGAATCCCCTTATACCTACAGGATCCTCTGCTTCTTTACAGATGCTATGGCCCATGGCTGTTTAGGATGAAGCACTATGCATTCATTGCTGCATCTGCTCCCTGAACTAAGCTGATTTCTTAATGATAGCTATGATAAATTTAATATCCATTATTCCTTGTCTCTTCAGCCCTGCTATTTACCCATCTTGGGCAATCAGTGTGTATTCCTCTACTTGTAAGGACTTAGTCATGATAACTTAATCCCACTCCTTATCCAAGTTGACAAAGAGAACTCAATAGAGTTTCTGTTAGATTTTCTATACTACTTATACAATTATACAACTACTACATGGTCTGTGTATATAAGGGAACCCCTCACAAATGACTCCAGAGCCCGTATTAGTCCTCCAGAGTGATCCTGCAGCTGATCAAATATTACTACATAATATTTGGTCTTACCTCCATTATTCCAAGAGCACTCCATTGCCTTCTAGCACACTTCATTATTTAGACTCTGGTTATCCAATACAGGGACATGAGGACACTGTAGTATATATAATGTAGATTATTCCCTCCAGGAGCCTCATCTAATTCTCTGAGGAATCTTCTGGAGGTAGATTGTAACATACTTCATAAACTAAGAAATCTCCTAGAGTGTTTCTGCTCTGGTCACCCTTATAGTGTACTACTTTCCCACACTTATCATATGACCCATCATGTGACATTATGTGATGTGACACCATGACTTCCTGTTATGTGACCACAACTATATGACACTTGTGATATAATACTTTCCCATACTTCTTCTTGTATAGTAAGTCTGTTACAAACTTCATTTAGCTATATCTCCACCAATTCTTCAACGATTCTCACTGTCTCAATGGTTACAGAAAGCCCTTGAAAAGACCTTTCAATCTATACCAGTCACTCCTTGAAGCAATCAGTATTGGCCAAGATATTAGGCAGATCAACTAGTAACCACCATAGTACCATTTATTAAATCACCAATATCTCAGAAACCACCATGATCTAAGCTTTGGTTCTAGGCTCATCAGAAGCCCTCTTCATACCGCTCAGAATGAGTCTAGAAAGACCTCAAGGCAATCAGTATCTGTGGAGATATGAAGGCCTCAATGTTTGCATATAGACTTCATTAATTACCCATAGATAGTCATCTGCCCTTTTCTTAGAACAAAGGACAGCCTCCATATGGTTAGGTTATCACTATTTCTAGCACAAAGGCACTACCATGTGTAGAACAATAGGTAGTAGCATATGATGCTCTAGTCTAGTGCACAGACCATTACTTTTCTGTATATAAGGACTGTAGGAGGACAGCTCTATCTCTACCCCTAAACTGCAAAGCGACACTCCGGAGCAGTCTAAGCCTGTTCAAGTATTACTAAAGTAATACTTAAACACACTAGTATAGCTCCGATCACAGAGACCCTGAATGTAGAACCAGTATATAGTGTAGAACATCCCTCCAGGAGCCTTATCCTAATCTCTGAGGATTCTTCTGGAGGTGAGTTGTATCATAACCACAAACTGTAATATAACTAAGGATTCTCCTGGAGTCTTGTGCCCAGTTGCCCTTATAGTAGATTAGGATCCTTAAAACAGAGCCTTGGACTATCCCAGTAGACAGCCACCCAACAGGTTGCCCTCTCCTGTCATACCCAGCTCTCCAGGAATTTTGCTCTCTAGATGTCGTTGCCTCCAGACACTCCCCAAGACATAGTCAATGCCTTAGGGTACCTGCAGCACTATCTCCACAAGCTAACAGAGAGGCAAAACATTTTCAAAAACAACATCAACACTGCACTCGCAGCCTTGACTGTGCAGCTACAGTAGCTTACACAACTAGTAGCTAACTCCCCCCCTCCACCTGTACCATCTCCTCTGGTGTTTCTGCCCCCTGCTCCGACGGCAAGACAAACATGTCCCAAGCTCTCCTGCCCTCCAGACTTCAGCAGAGAACATCACAACAGCCACATATTTTTGAACTCCTGCTCTCTCTACATCTACCTAGCCCTGGAGCAATTCTATGACGAACAAGAGAAAATCCTCTGGGCCCTCATGTTCTTCAAAGGTGGTCATGCTGCCAAGTGGTCCAAGAATATGTTCCATCAGGAAGCAGATGCCAGTGTTTTCCCTATTCAAACCTGGGGGGACTTCAAACAACAGTTCCAGATCTACTTCTTCTCTGTCAATGTTGATGGGGATCAAAAGGTTTGATCACAAAACAAAGGTGAAAGCAAGATCAGAGAGGTGAAATCTTCAAACTGCTTTACAATTGTGTACTAAACAAGTAGGCACTGGGGAGATAAATCAAATAATAGAAAGCTTACTAAAGGTGAATGTCCAAAGAATAACCAAAACATATCAAATAGAAACCTAAGAAGAAAAGAACTGTTTTTAGTATCCACTCGAGAGAACCCTCACCATAATAGGATCTCTAAGGCACACATTCATCTCGCACCGTGACACTATTGCCCTTACCTAGTCTAGTAGCCTGGCTCGCCATCGATATAGTAGTACTACCTAGAACTCCCATGCCGTTGTGTGGGCTCTTCTTCAGCTGACCATACAACTAGAAGCTGACTCCAATGACCTGTAGTGAGTGGTTAGCTCCTAGCATAAGTGAATGCCCAAGTCCATTGAGCTTGAGTCTCCCTTCAAGAGAAGTTTTATAGAGTTTTCATAAAGTAAACACAAAAGAAATTCTTAAATCACTCAAATAGCCTTTCAGCTCTAGTGCAACAGAGGGAGAGAAGATGGGGGGGAAAAGTCTTCTTCCTCTCTGTGCCCTAGAGTATTTTATTAGGATTACAAAGCAATGATACAACAAAAGAAAAGAAACAAAGAAAACTCCCAAATTCCCAAAGATAGTAAGAGTGAAATGATGAGATGGCACCTCTCCCAATTACTTGGCTACCACTCCCTACTCTTCTAATCCTACTCCGGGTGTTCTTCTCTAAACAATGGATGGCTCTCGAGCCTTTTGCTGGGCTGTAGAGAGAGGTGGCGATCTCGAGTCGTCTTGCTCTCGAGTGCATTGTCTTCATTAAACAGCTCTTCTTCTATCTCTTTATCTGACCTCTCTTCCTGACCTCTCTAGTCTTTCTACTACTCCTCTATACCTCATCACATCTTTGAGTCTCAGTCTTTGTAAGAGAACTACCCTAGGGCAGTGCTTAGTGACATGAGTAGGTTCCCATCTAAGAGCCGCCATCTCTCCGATCGCATTCCCATGTCTCCCCTGCTTTCCCTTCTGTGACATATCATGTGATTCCTCTAAATCTATTATTGGACATAGTGTAAATATCTGTCAGGTACCATGAGAACGGTGCCTTGACAATCTAGTAGTATAAATACTAGTCTTCTGTCGTAGATATACCTTAGTTGAATATCACCTTAGCTTCAGGATCTACCCATTAGCTTAAGAGGTCTTCACCTTAGTACTGGAATCGACCCCTAACAGTCTTCTTCTATTAGGTTTGTGATGCAGTCCTCGAGAGGATTGCTAGTTCTTGCTATAATTAGCCATCAGCAATGATGGCCCTGCTCTGATGGTAACCTAAACATTATAAATAAGTCACTGCCACCAAGATATGACATCATTCTGTTAGAGAATATTCTTCTAAGGTTCTTTCCACTCTCAAAAGCACTCTAAAAGAGAGTTCTGTTATAAATCTGTTATGAAATTCTCTGGACAATCTGTATGAGGTGTATGTAGTGGTGGTCACAGCCACTACTCTGCTACTCAAGCAAGGTGCTCAAGTCTATGACTGGGCATCTAATGGATATCTCTGGGAGGCCAAACTCATCTCTCGAGCTGGTTATTCTTGTTATTAAGGTAAAAAATGTCCCTTTTACTGCCTAAACAACTGTCTGGTGTGACAACGTGGAAGCAGATGCAATCAATGCTCTAAAAGGGGCCTTCTACCACCAAGGAGGTTAGGCAGTGGATGACTATCTATCATAAAAGGTCACTTACTTGTTTTGTGATGAACTGAGTATAGATTCAAAGAGCTTATAAGCAGAGTTAGGCAAGCAACAAAAGATGTTGTTAAGTCTGAGGTCTAATCCTTAGATAGGAAGTCCTTATATACAGAATTGTAATAGTGTCACAAACTTCATTCGGCCATATCTCTATCAATTCTCCATCGATTCTCACGGTCTCAATGGCTACGGAAAGCCCTTGAAAAGACCTTTCGATCGGTACCAGTCACGTCTCGAGGCGATCAGTAATGGCCGAGATATTAGGCAGATCAACT
>Ga0153998_1000250_pt1 | contig 11060 bp, 4 predicted proteins | sample TSNC082MetaG_FD_104725 | JGI IMG/M metagenome (GOLD analysis project Ga0153998, IMG submission 104725) | Attine ant fungus gardens microbial communities from North Carolina, USA - TSNC082 MetaG | ecosystem: Host-associated > Fungi > Mycelium > Unclassified | place: USA: North Carolina, Lumber...
AGTGCCTTTGTACTTAAAATAGTGATAACTTAACCATATGGAGGCTGTCCTTTGTTCTAAGAAAAGAACAGATAACTATCTATAGGTAATTAATAAAGTCCATGTGCAAACATTGAGGCCTTCATATCTCTACTAATATTAATTGCCTTGAGGTTGTTCTAGGCTCATTCTGAGCATTATAAAGAAGGCTTCTGCTGAGCCTATGACTGAAGCATTGATCATGGCAGTTTCCGAGATATTAGCAATTTAATAAACAGTAACATAGTGGTTACCAGTTGATCTGCTTAATATCTCAACCAATATTGATCACCTTGAGACATGACTAGCATTGATTGAAAGGTCTTTTTGAGGGCTTTCCGTAGCCTTTGAGACCATGAGAATCGTCAAAGAATTGATGGAGATATGGCCAAATGAAGTTTATGACAACAGACATCATGTTGTTGGCCCAGGTATGGTAATCATTTCTATTTAATTTGGGAAAGCTGAGCACTGAGAACATATCATTAACAGGTACCATAACCTAATAGCAAAAACCATCATATATTGTCCTCACAATGTAAAACCATTATAAAATTTAAAAAATGTATAGCAATGGGAATTTGATAGTACAATGAAGGACAAGAGACTATATGTCTGTCTATTCAGCATTTATAAACTGCAGTGTATGCACAAACAAAAAAGAAAGATACTGATAGTTGAAGTATAGCAGGTGGACAAGGGAGCAATGAACAAGTGTAGCTTATGCTATGATAAGAATTCCACACATTCTGATGTCAAGTGGCTGCTTGAATTATGATTATGGAGTCCAGGAAACTTGAAGTTGCAAAGAATTGTCAAGGGACAAACTAGAAAAGGATGATTTCAGTAAGATTTGTGATTGACCTCCTCAAACATTGCTCAAAAAGAACTTGCCCTTGGGAGGCCATATAGATAGGAGGGTTATGAGGATGAGAAGAAACAATTGAGAGATGAACTGTTCTTCACATTTCATGTAAAATTAACACCTTTAACAAGGCACTAATTTAGTGGTCAAGACGTGGTTCGAACTCCAACCCAACTGCTTCTACAATTAGGCAGTATACTACTACTACAACTCAGCTATCTCGCCAACTGAAAGCCTGTCAACTTTTTTAAATAAAAATAAAACACCTAAATTGACCATATAAAATTGACCATTACTGTCATGCGCAATGGAAATGTGCTTTTGATGCGATGTAGACATCCTAATGCGCCTACAACAGCACATGACAGGAAAACACTCACATTCCGAATTAAAACTTGAATGCACTGTCTGCCGCTTTGTAGTTGATGCTCCCCACCCTTTTCCTGCAATCCTAAACGAGACACTGAGGTTGTTCATTGACTGCTGAGCATGCATGCCAGTGTCTTCAGAATTAAGCCGAGTCTGCGCAGATGCGACTATCACATTGTGACAGAAGTTCCAACTATACAAGTATCACGCGCCATAACTTGCCGCTGACATAGTCCTCGAGGCCTCCATATCAAAGAAAATAGCTTCCGCCGTAGACGAGTCCCTGTCTCAGCAAGAGAAAGAGTACTTGTGTCAACTATATACCCGTCTCATTTCCTTGCCAACACTTGCTTCAGGACTCCTTTGAGTGATGGCATCGTGGAAATTCTCTGGTAATTTTGGGACGCAAAGCACTCGATGGGGAGTCAAACCAAGATGATGTCGTCCACGAGGTAGTCCTGACAAGTCTCCTGCTCCATTCACCCTCAAGCTATCACTGCTCGACACCTCTCCCCTCACTCGACATCCACAGTGGTTTCGGGTCAGACCGTTTTCATGGAACATCCATTTGCAGCCATGGTGTTGTTATGTCATGTTCCGAATTCATACAACCTGTTACTTGAGCTGTTTAGCTAACGTAGATCCCTCCCTTGACTTAGCCTCCGCCTTCGTGACGTCCTTCCATACTCATCGACTGCCTCATCTCCCCAGCTCCTTAAGAGGTGTGCAGAAGCGACTTGGAAGAAGCATTGAAGAGTCCGGGGTTCTCGCAGTTGAGCTGAGGGTCGGACACCATGCCCATTTTCCACGAGTCGAGGCGATCTCTTATGGGCTCGAGAGCACACTCGAAACTCTCCTTAGGCTTCTTCAATCGACGTATACAATCGTCTTGTAGTAGTGCAAGCACTAGGACGATGTTGAATGGCAGTTGAAATATAGGGTTGTGTTTGTACCAATTTTCATCCATGTCAATGGAAAATCATATTTTTTGTGATCATCTAGGGAGGTGAACACCAAAAATTCTACAAAAGCACGTTGAGATCATTCATAATTACTTCGATAGAAGCCAGGGAATATTGGGTATCCTTAGTCTCGCTATAGTAAAAACATGTCTTGAGAAACCAAGGGGAGCAAAACTTGGGTAGAGCAGCGAGTTCATCTGGCTCTTCTGCTCACGTATTTGGACACCTTCAAGTACTTTGGGTAAGGACAGGACACACCTTATTTTCTTACTCTAGCCGCTTTCCTACCTCCTTCTCTTTTTGCTCGAGCTCTTTCAACCACTCTTTGTCGATGCATTCCGTCCAATTTCTGCCGAACCTTGAGTTAGAGTAGTCCAGGACTGTTGAGATATCGGACCCCTCAATCACCGCTCTGGGCGATGGCATGTACAGATGTTTCCTGTTCTCGACTGGGACCCAAAACAGCGGCTCATTGTCCTGACCCATCATCCATCCATCCCTTGTGCCTTGCAGCATAAGCTCATATCCATGAGTGGAATGCTGGTGCTCAACTGTCAAATCTGCTATTTCCCAGATTCTTACACCAGAGTTGTGGTAACAGTCATAATAGTTTGCCAATGCTGTTCCATCTCGTATAAATGCTGTAGTTGCATATGTTTCACCCAAAATTTGAGCGTGCAGATGACCGGTATAGCCATCAAAGAGACGTATTACGCGTTCACGTCGGAAGCTAAGAGCAATGAGTCTCTTGCCAAGGGAATGGGTCAGAGCAGGTGAGAGGGCAATTCCATCCACCTCGGACGTTCGAAACATGGAAACAAGATGGCCAGTCAGTGTGTCCCACACTCGGACATAGGAGTCTTCTTCAGACAGACATGCAAAGAGTTCCCCGTCGGATGAGTACTGAGGTGGGGGATGCCGACTAATATGCACTTGATTGTCAAAACGGACAGGATGAAACTGAGCAGCGCGGTGGTTCCATGAATAGGAAGAAAAATGCACGATGACCTGCGCAGTCTCGTGATTAAAGGGGGAAGGCCAAGGCCAAGGCATGATGATGACGGTCAAGCCATCAGGAGCCAGCAATGGGAACGACTCCTCGAAGTCTAAAGAGTACGTGCATTCAAAACCTGTGGGATCCTGCCAATGCCAAACTTGCAACAATCCTGAGCCAGCCCATGAAACGGTGCATATAACCAGGTCGTTGCATGTTTGGAAGGCGACACTCCTTTCCCGGACAACCTTTCCCGGCCAGGGGTCGAATGAGACGCACTTCTCCGGGTGCATTATATCGCATATGGTGATGAGAGACTCGGACCAAAACGCTACCTGTTCTTCGTCTGGAGAAAATGCGATCTCCATGTCACAGTCTTTACACTCGATATCTGTACACGCTATGACTTCCTTGGTAGTTGTATCCAGGAATTTGACTTTGGAAGATCTCTGTGGTCTTGTAATTACCATCTTTCCAGATGGTGACATTCTAATAACTCGTCGCCTGTCGGAATCATCTCGAGTGTCTGTAGTGTCAGCCTGACTCATCGCCAAATTCTCCAGGTCCAGGTTCCACATCCTCATACTTCCATCCCTATATCCGACCAAAACTCTGTGACCATTGCTTGATGGACAGATACTGATTACACCTGAGAGCGATGCATGCTTCCAGATCATTTTTGAGCCAGTCGCAGAGACATCCCATATTTCTACTCTCCAATCTCGTTGGAGAAATAGGTAATTGGTAAGGGGCGAATGAATAACATGTGGCGAACTCCAGGAACTACTCCTATCACAGCTGAAGGATACCATCTCCTGTGTGTCCAATCTCCAAAGGTAAATAGTTCGGTGAGTAAAATCAGAGTTAGTTTCAACCATCAAAGTGTCACTGGTTGGAGAAAAGCGGAGAGATTCGAATCCTCCATGAGGATATGTGAATTGTCGGAAGTCCTTGCTGTCTTCCAAGTTCCATAATTCAATGACGTCCTCTGACTTCTTTTGTATGGCCAGAAAACGCCCATCAGGAGAAAAGCAGAGAAATGACAGACGTCTATGAAGATGTCCACGAGGACATGTGAATTGTCGGAAATCCTTGCTATCTTCCAAGTTCCATAGTTCAAGAACGTCCTCAGATCTCTTTCGTATGGCCATAAAATGCCCGTCAGGAGAAAATTGGGCATCAAAAACATCATTCACTTCCATCAGCCTGCTGGATATTAATTCGCCATTGCCAGCATCCCAGAATTGGACCAGAATCCGATTTGCATCTTTATCTTCAAAGTCGTCTGGATTTCCATCTTCAGAGTTATCCGGATTTCCATCTCCGGAATTATCCCAGTTTCCATCTTCTTTCATTGAGGCAATTCTTCCATCATGACGAACAAAGGCAAAATCGGAGCCCTCAATTTGGAACTGCTCCTCGCCCGTCTCAATGTCCCAAACTACTGCACAAGAGCCGTATCGGAGTAGAATATGCTTCCCAGCAGGGCTAAAGCAGACATCATGTGCACCGTGAAATGGGCCTAAAATGCAACGACCTGTTTCAGAATCACATATATACGTAGCGCCTTCCAATGTGCCCATGAAGTAAAATCCACTTTCTGATATGTATAAACATGTGCTTTCATCTGGTGAGAAAGCTATTTTCTCCACAGAATTTTTCTGGTGCTCTGCAGTAAAGACCGCCATTGACCATTGAATAGGCTTCCCTTGAGTGACCACAAATGTATTGGGAAATCTCGAGCGGAATTTTCTGGCAACATGAGACTCCTCAGGTGCGAAGGGGAGTGCCGAGAGGTACACATGAGGGACGGATTGTGAGATTGGAGTGATGAACGCAGAAATGAAGCGGAATGCATCACGGATGAACAATGTCAGCGGATTATCAAGGGTGAGGGGCTGGCCAGCAAACATCAGATATGTTGCAGAGAAATGAGTTGGAAACACACCTTCCATGATAAAGCCCTTCTCAGGATCGAAGACACTTCATACACCTTTCCCAATAGGCTCATTGTCTCGATCCAGAACAGGAGTTTCTCGTACATCATGAACTTGACCCCCTCCTTCATCTTGTGGTCAGATGGCTCATCAGACCGAGTATGAACAAGATGGTCTGCCCAAAATTGAGATGAATACAAAATGAGAGGAGGGATGGCGGATTTGACATCAGGCTGAATATCAGCATTCTTTATGACCGAGGAGTCCAAGCTGCACATATTGAAATGGAGCTTGGGTGATACAAGGGTTTTCAAGCATAACATAGCAAGCTGACGTTCGTGATGCCCTCGATCCTGAACAGTGGAGAATTCAGGGAATTCTTGTAGAAATGAGGGTGAGAGAAGATAGTCTTCAAATGACTTGTGATGGAAATGAAGGATAGTGCCAGAGCCAACGACGGACACGAGGTTCTTTCGGATCAATTGCATTACATCTGAGTCCCCGATCTTGACTCCAGGAAGCATCACAAGTACATCGTCACTGAGAGGTTGCTTGGCATAGATCATGGCGCCGATAACAGAGACGATCCCTTGGACCTCTTGCTTCAAGATCCGTCCAAATGATGCCTTGATAACAGTAGCATACAGAGAAAACAGATCGTTCATCCCCTCTAAGTCATCCCCTCCCTTCCTCGATTTAAGGATGTGAAGTCGTACTTGAGGATCATCTTCAAGAAAGTTGGCGACAGTGGTTGCCCAAATAAATATACCAGCAGCACCAGAAACCAGATATTTGAGAGCCTCAGCAATCCATGCAGGATTCATTTTCATGTCATCAAGTCGTGACTGGAGGAATGTACGGATGTCATTTGAGACACTGTCTCCTGGCTTGACCCCATGGCCAGAAGGAATATCATGGATGCTGATCGAATTGGGGAAGGTGATACGGTCCTCTGGCCGGCTAGTAATGACCAACTTGAGCTTCTTTAACTGATTGACCTGGATCAAATGCTTGAGCGTATGCAAGAGATCCCGGAAATCCTCCTTCCCTGATGTGTCGTGCTTGAGGCCACCACACTCATCCAGTGCATCTATCACAATCACCGGGAGCTCCTCCCACGGAATAGCATCAACCAGCACAAATAATGGTTCCTCGATGAGCAATTTAAAAAGCCGGTCAATGTCGGATGAGTTGCGCCCTTGAATTCCTTGAGCTAAGTGTTGCCGGAGAGAGGGGAACATGCGGGCAAGATCACAGGCGACAGTGCGCCACAGGGCGCTCGTGGTGATGGTAGAATCTGTGCGATCGAATCGGAATGGGATTACATGGCGTTTCTGGTCCACTAGCTGATTGGCGATGCTGGCTGCCAAGGCAGATTTCCCAACACCAGGCGATCCCCTGATCCAAATCACGTTTGGGCCATTGACGCTCTTGATTTCGGTTTCAATGTCTTGTAAGATGGTGGTGCGCGTGCCTTCTAGACATGCTTTGCGTAAGGGAAGCCTATTCTCCCCAAGCATGTGCAACAAATCGTCCAAGTCTTTCTTTTCAACTTGTGCTATGTGGATCTCTATATTAAGATCTCGGTCGAACTTGTCCTTGAAGGTATCGATTTTGTCCTTCAATTCGGTCGCTTTCTCCTTTTGAGAGTCAACGAAGATATACTTGACTTGAGCCAACTAATTAGTCACGGATCCATCCAGATGAAGACGAATGGACACGCACATTTCCAGCTTTTAAGCCATCTCCAAATGAAGTTGACCACTTCTTCCATAATCTCGGGAAATTCCCTCATGGTGCGGCACAGTCGATCTGAGATTCGAACTTCCTTAAGTCTGTCAAGCTGGTCAGCAAGCACTTGGATGCTGTTTGCAAGGCTTTTCATGGCTTCATAAGATTCCTTTTGGGTCTTCAAATGCTGCCAAAACTATCAGTCGTATTATTAATTTGAAAACAGAAAAGGAGCCAACTTGGTAAACGACCTGGACACAAGAGAATACAGCTTGTGCGACAGGATGCACCTGCTTCAAGTCAGACAACATATGGGCACACTGGTGAACAATCATTTACCTTGCTGGCTGCGGTCCCTAAATCAATCATCATTCTAGCAACATCGCTTGTAGAAGCAGAACGATGCAGAACAGACTGAAAGTCGTGCAATGCTACCATCATCTTCGCAATATGTGGATCCAAGGTGTTCGGATTAATATTGCGAACCTATGGTTTGTTCGAAGAGTAGACCAACATAGCGGTCATAATGATAGCGCACCTCGATGACCAGCCACAACTGTAATCCTTGGATCGGATTATCAAATTTGACCTCGAATTTTGCTAACGTCCTCTGAGTAAATCAGGAATGATTGAGGTAGAGATCCGCTCACAATTTGTTTCTCCTCCGGAAGACACATGTGTCCATAAATCGTCAAACCTGACACTGGCTTTACACATGAGCTCCTCCTTCGAAGTGCGCCCAAGCATCCGTATCTTCTGTCCTCGGGAATGTCTTTTGTATACTTCAATATTCAGTTCACTTCCTTCCGCGAGCATGCTGCACTACATGAGCATATAGGACTTCTCAAGCACAACAAGCTCAACTTACCATTCGTTTGGGATGAGCGTCAAAGGCTGCTCATCCCTGGTGTGATGGTCCAATATTCTTTCAACACACTCATTGACATTGTCAGAACATTTGATAGCCAGTGACTGGGGAAATCCATCGAGCTGTCCAATTACTTCTACATGTCGATTTAGTCCCTGATCTACTGAGCTGATCGAACATAGTAGCACTCACTGACAACTTGGATGGCTGAAAATGATTTGACTGGATTTGCCATTACTTCAACTATTGGTGAGAGTGAGAAGGGAATGTGGGATGTTATCACACGACGAACAATGTTGTGACAAAGGAATGATCGAAGTAGCTATCATTGTCCCAGGAATTGAACCGGGTGGGAACAGACATCAATACCTAGTGTAGAACACCCAGTCTCAGCTCGAATCGAGTAGTTGTACTGATGACCACAGTCCAGATTGTAGCGTTCAATTATCATGGCACTTAAAATTGGATGAGATTCATACTCAATTCAGGTGTGCACTATGAAAGGAAAGGAAATCTCAACATTTGTGCCGGTCTCCGTATCAATCACAAGTGCAAGATTTGTAGCTACTAAACTGGCGTAGAAAAGAAGGGTAGTATGTATGACGACGAAATTCAGTTGACACATCAAACCTTGTTGTGTCGTGGACTTGGGCAATGATGAAAGAGGTCACGTGTGCCAGGGTTAGTGTCCCACTCGAGAATTGATTGATTTGTTGATCTACTTCAACCAAGACTAGCGATGGATAGAAGGACAGCCCAGTGACTACGTACCCAGCCCAATTCAAGAATGAATGGATCCATTACTACTGTAGCACTGGCTCGGCTGATTCCCTTAACTCACCGGGATCCAAATCCGCATAGGAGAGCGCGCGAGGAAGTCCAAGGCTATGGGTGGCGTGGTGTCTTTTTAAATGAGATAGGGGCGCACAGCTCGAGTTTGTACGTGCTTCCATTGCTCCCATACGCAGGCTCCGCCCTGAAATCGTGCGGGAGATTTTCAAACATTGACCTCCTGTGGCTCACAATGCCGTCATGTGCAATCAAGAAACGCTACTACTACTAGGACACGTCTGTAACCGCTGGGGAAGACTCGTTTGAGAGTCTGCCGAGCTATGGAGCTCATCAACATTGTCATTCCTCCCTCTGCTGGTCTCCAGAAAACGGCACCTCTGCCATCAGTCAAGCCATTCAATTCATGCTCCGTACATTAATGTTTTTGCCATATATAAATCTCACTGAAAACTCTCTAGACCAGTATAGACCAACGTACAACTGGCCCTGATCACTTTTTCAACGATATATGATTCACACTCAAGGTTCTCGCACCTCCGGCTCTTTGATGAATAATCCCACATTCGACTTTCCTTCGAGAAAAAATCACATGTTATGTGTGACCCGTTTGCGAAAGTGATCTCACCGGGAGATTCAACCACTTGTTGGAAGAGATGGAGTTGACTACTAGATTCGAACCTTCAATCAGAACCGGGGGTTTGTCAAATGGCACTTGTTGTTATTTCGTACCGCTGTTCCCTGCACTTGGACTAGTACCCGCACGTAGATTCGTCCCCAAGTGTGAGCAATCTCTGTTGAGAAGGCATGGATTCTAATGTTGTTCCAGGACCAACCCATCCTATCTCATTTTCAAATCCTTATCGGTGTCACTGCGTAGTTCTATGCATCGTCAAGAGAGCTCGAGCAAAAGGGAGTTAGAAAAGCTGCTAGAGTAAGAAAACAAGGTGTGTCTTGTCCTCAGCCGAAGTACTTGAAGGTGTTCAAATATGTGAACAAGAGACTAGGATGAGCTCGTTGCTCTACTCAAGTTTTTGCTCTTTCGGTGTCTCAAGACCTGTTTTCACTTGAGCGAGTCCAAGGACACCTGCTATTCGTACTTAGGGCTGCCAAGCCTCTATCAATGTAATCATAACGAACGGGTACAACGTGCTTTCGTAGATATGGCCACGTAGTGAAGATAATATGCAACATGTGCAGGTGAAGAAAATTTGGTGTTCACCTCCCAAGATGATCTCACACATAAAATGCGATTTCTCATAACAATTGTTTCACCCCTGACAACTTTCTTTCCCCCCTTATATAGCTGGAGACTGACATGGTTCAGTGATGTCCAATGTCGACTGATTTCTTCCTTCCCAATTTGGATCACAGCACAAAATCAAGCTCAGGTCACTATGAGACACAAGTAATTTGCATGATAATGAATGTCCCTGCCTGTTACTGGGATTGTGGTGTAGTCATTACTGTGGATAGCATTGAGCTTAGCTTGTTTACAAAACTCATGAAATGAGTATCTGTTTGTTACAATCACAAGGTCTCATTTTAAGACAATGTAGGTGTACTAACTGAAACAAAGCTATGGTACAGTATGAGCACACTACAAGCATGTTGTGAGTGTGAAAGTGTGACACTGTTGGTGTTCCATTATTTTCAATGAGATTTGTGATTGACCTCCTTAGACATTGCCAAAAAAGAACTTGCCACTGGGAGACAATATAGATGGGAGAGATGAGGAAAAACAATTCAGAGATGAATTGCTCTTTACATGTTTCATGTGGAACTGGTGCCCTTGACAAGGCAACATTTAGTGGTCAAGATGCAAGTCAAACTCCAACCCAACTGCTTCTGCAATCAAGCAGTATGTCACTACAACTCAGCTATCTTGCCAACTGAAAGTTCATCAACTTTTTTTAATATGAAAAACAAGCAAAAACCCAAGTAGACTAGCAAGCTGTTAGTACAAGGTTGTAAAGACTTATGGCTCAATCTAGGTAGTTGTTCAGGAAGAACTCAATAGTTTCCTATTAGATTTCACTAGCTACTTCTTATGTCTGCCAGTCTGTGCACCTATCTCCTGCAATCACATGACCCTTACTAAGAACTATACATATCTTACAGAAACTTTCCCATGCTATTTATATCTCTCCCATGTTATATTCCTAAATGTTTCTCATCCAATTAATAAATGTGTGGGAAATAGCTTCCTTCTTAGGAACTATCTTATAATAACCCATGAAAATTTCTCTCCCTCTGTCCTATTCCCTATTGTCATCTTTACATATATTCAGCAGGTATTGATGAATCCTGCTACCTTCTCTCTTTCTCTGTCAAATATAAGAGACATTGCTACTTCTAGTTGTTGGTTATTATCACAAAAGGTCACTTACTAATTTGTAATAGGTGATTTGATATTCAAAAGCTTCAAAAAAGCAAAGTTAGACAAGCAGCAAAGATGTTGTTAAGTCTGAGGTCTAATCCTCAGACTATGAGTCCTTAAATACAGAAAAGTAATGGTCTGTACACT
>Ga0153998_1000254_pt1 | contig 11003 bp, 6 predicted proteins | sample TSNC082MetaG_FD_104725 | JGI IMG/M metagenome (GOLD analysis project Ga0153998, IMG submission 104725) | Attine ant fungus gardens microbial communities from North Carolina, USA - TSNC082 MetaG | ecosystem: Host-associated > Fungi > Mycelium > Unclassified | place: USA: North Carolina, Lumber...
ATGTAGATTGTTCCCTCCAGGAGCCTCATCTAATTCTCTGAGGAATCTCCTGGAGGTAGGTTGTAACAGTATTTCATTGACTATAATTAACTGAGGAATCTCCTGGAGTCTTCCACTCCAGTCACCCTTACAGAGTGGAGTTCACTCGTGTCCATGGTTCCGATTTCCACTGGCAGAAGTAGGGAGGTCCCTTGCACATCTAAAGCACTGATCGAAAAGAGTTTGGGCAGTCTCTTCTCCCACTTGGGTTTGCAGAGCAGAGCTGAGATGAAAGGGATAGAGGGCAGTGCATCTACTAGTTCACTGTCAATTGTATTGGGGTCCTCTATAGTCAATACAGTGAACTTATTTACTGGCGACTGCGGCGCACTTATCGCCGGCCGCGCTATACAAAATCCTCTTCCTCTGGGGGACAAGACTCTTCTATCAGAACTGCATTTTTTAATGCCAACAGATCTTCAATCAACTCCTCCCACTGCTCCATGGTGAGCTGACGGACGTCTAGGCAATGGGGACAATCTCAGACTACATGGTTCACATCTCCGCATTGGTAGTACCCTCTTGGAGGCAAGAACCTTGCTTTTCTAGTGACGTTCATGTCCATAGGGACTCCCATAGACGGAGTGGTCGGCGGAGGTTTTGGAATGACCAGAGGGGGTGGAGCAAGGGGTAATCTTGCCATGGACAATGGTGGGAGTCAGGTGGAGACGGTTCTGAGTGATGTGGAAGGGGCGGAGCGTGACACAGACTGAAAGGCTTCATTTGCGAGGCGTACCTGGTTGATCCTCCATGCTGCTTTGTACCATGCGTCAGGGTCAGTGTCAGCCAGCTGTCTGTAAGGCATGGTGGCAATCTGGTTTTGGATGCCTAATCTGAGACCTCGTCGAAATTTCACCACCAGTGTCTGGGGATCTGTATAACCTGCATCGGAGACCAGGGCTTGGAAGCTGTCCAAATAGTCGTCCACCGTCTGATTTCCTTGGTGGTAGGAAGTTCTTTCCAAAGCGTTGATCGTGTTTGCTTCCACGTTTGCAGGGAAAAAGTGCAGCCAGAATTGTTGTTTAAATTCTCCCCAGGTTTGGATGGGGAAAACGCCAGTGTCCGCTTCCTAATGGAATACGTTTTTGGACCACTTGGCAGCATGACCTCCCTTGAAGAACGTAAGGGCCCAGAGGATTCTTTTCTGTTCATCATGGAACTGCTCCAGGGCTAGGCATATATAGAGAGAGCAAAAGTTCAGGAGTACGCGACCGTGGTGACGTTCTCCGTTGAAGTCCAGAGGGCAAGAGAGCTTGGGGCATGTTCATCATGTCAGCAGAGCAGGAGACAGAGATACCGGAGGGGATGGTATGGGCGGGGGAGGTGTGTTTGGTATGGCCAGAAGAAGGAGAGGGGGGTTAGCTACTAACTGTGTGAGTTGCTGTAGCTGTGCGGTCAGGGCTGCCAGAGTAATGTTAATGTTACTTTCGGAGACATGTTGTCTCTCCATGAGCTCCTGCAGATGGTGTTGCAGGTATCCTAAGGTGTCGGCTACACCTTGAGGGGTATCCGAGGGCAACGACATCTGAAGAGTGGAATTTTTTGGAGGGTTGGGTATGGCAGGGGAGGGCGACCTATTGGGTAGCTGTTTACTGGAATAGTTCAAGGCTCTGCTTTTAAGATCCTAATCTGCTGTAAGGGCAACTGGGCACAAGACTCCAGGAGAATCCTCAGTAATATTACAGATTGTAGTTATAGTATAACTCACCTCCAGGAGAATCCTCAGAGATTAGAATGAGGCTCTTGGAGAGATCCTCTACATTATATACATCCCTTAGTGTCAGAGTTGGCAGGATTGGAGCTAAACTAGTGTGTTTAAGTATCACTAGTAAACAGGCTAAGGTAGCTCCAGAGTGTTGTCATGCCGTTTAGAGGTGGAAATGGAGGTGTCCCCTTACAAGTAACCCTAACCCTACCATAATGTCCTATGTTTCCCTATGAGTTACTTTCCTCTTGTGTATCCATCAATAAGAAAATAAAAGAAAAAGAAAAGAAAAGAAAAATAAATAATAACTTAGCTATTTTGCCATATGACAGGGATCAATTTACAATCTATCCATCAGTGAAGGAACAAGAAGAAGACTTGTTCAGGATATCCTGGAATGACATCCCAGCATATGTCAAAAAAACCTATTACTATCTCTTAATAACACAGCAAATAACACTCAACTATCTCTATCAAATGAACTAACTCTCAACAATCTTTTTTCTCCTAACTTGGACCTAAAACCTCTTCAATAAACTCAGAACCAGATATTAAGCCTCTTATCAAACAATCTGAAACACAACAAACAACTTTCAAATAAAATCTCCATCTTGAAATGTCCTAACATAAGTGTCAGAATCCAGTAATTCAACACAGGATTCCCCTGTGGGCTTGGCCTCAATTTTGATTGTGCCTCCCTGTACTTTGCCCAATAGGAAAGCAAATGGTTTATTGGACAGTGGAGATAAATTCTGTAGAAAAGAGGAGGAGGACTAGTATTGCCTGAAAATCCTAGTTGAGAATAAAACTGAGTTATTTAATTAATAGTAAGTCTTTTATAGTTCCTATGGAATTTCCTGGACAGAGGAGCTATGATAAGCACACATAAGAGGAGTAGTTGGGACATGCATCAAGTTTCCTGATGACATAAGCACCTGCACAAGAACCCAAGGATGGTCCAGTGTATATGTGCCATGATCAATATTGCAGGCACATCACCTTGCATCTGAGGTGTCACAGGGGTGTGATATTAAGTCAACAAATACCTCTCTCAACTTTCACAAATCTAGCAGGAATTCTTGGACACAGAACCTTTGGATTGTTATCAAAGAACTCTAGCAACTCATTCTATAACATCTTTGGAACACCTCTAACAATATCTCAGCAACAAACTCCTCTGTCACAAATTTTATTTGGCCATATCTATCACAAATGGTTACTTACCATTTGTGATAGGTGCTTTGATACTTTAAAGAGTTCAAAAATGCAAAGTTAGACAAGTGACAAAAGATGTTATTAAGTCTAAGATCTAATCCTCAGACTATGAGTCCTTATATATATGATTGTGATAGTCTGTGCACTAGGACAGATCATTATATGCTACTACCTATTGTTCTATATATGGTAGTGCCTTTGTGCTTGAAATAGTGATAACTTAACCATATGGAGGCTGTCCTTTGTTCTAAGAAAATGACAGATGACTATCTATAGGTAATTAATAAAGTCTATGTACAAACATTGAGGCCTTCATATCTCCATGAATATTAATTGCCTCAGTACTTTTTTAGGCTCATTCTGAGCAGTATAAAGAGGGCTTTTCTGATGCCTAAAAGAAAAGCTTAGATCATGGCAGTTTTTGAGATATTGGCGATTTAATAAACAGTACTATGGTGGTTACCAGTTGATCTGCCTAATATCTTGGCCATCACTGATCACTTCGAGATGTGACTAGTATCAATTGAAAGGTCTTTTCAAGGGCTTTTGGGTGCCATTGAGACTGTGGGAATCGTCAAAGAACTGATGGAGATATGGCCGAATGAAGTTTGTGACACAATTAATATTTATAGAGATATAAAGTACTTAATATTTGTACATAGACTTAATTAATTACCCATAAATAGTGATCTGTCATTTTCTTAGAACAAAGGACAGCCTCTATATGGTTAAGTTATTACTATTTCAAGCACAAAGGCACTATTATATGTAAAATAATAAATAGTAGCATGTGATGATCTGTACTAGTACATAGACCATTACAATTCTATATATTGTAGAATATTCTCAGAGCTCTGTAAGCAAGCTGAGTCATCTACATGACGGACACAGCCATAGAGCTCTCTAGAAAGATTCATTAGTTTCTATTTCCCTATATAATTCTACCTTTCTATGAGTTTGTAGAATGTTCTAGTAATATTTATTCTAGTATGAAAAGGAACATATCTACCATTAGAAAACAATACAATTTACCTTTATATTCCCACCCTCAACTCCATTCTATAATATCTACAGATTATGGGCCCCGCTTGTATATAAGCTAACCAAAGCACTCATCTTCTTATACCCACATAACATTCTGAAACTATGTCAACAAACTCCCTTGTATCTACAACCAAACTTGGAGAATACTTTGCTAAACTCCTTGCATGCAAAGCTGATAGAACCAATTAAATCTTCTTCTGAGATCGCTTTCTTTTCGCAGTCAATACTGCTGGTCTGAGTGACCACTTTGATAATGGACCTACTGGAATGATGTCAGAATCAACTGAGCCCTAGGTAGCTAATCTAACAAACCCAACAATAGAAAAAAAAAATCTATAAAGTAATATCCATTAATAAGATGTATATGGAAATTGAAGCAAGCAGTCATCAAGCAAGGAATTGCATTAGTAATACTAGACTCACTATTCCTAAAATTAAAAGGGGAAAAGACAGCAAGAGAGATGTGGAACAAAGTAAAGGCAGAGTATGAAAAAAAATCAAAAATGGTCACAGTTGATATATAGAGGAAACTATAGAATAAGAAATGTTCAGAAGAAGGAGATGTAAAGGCTCACCTAATGAAGTTACAGACTATCCAAAAAGGATTATCACAATAGATACAGACCCTGGAAATGAAAACTTTGTTGCTATAGTACTAGGATCACTTTCAGCATCATACAAGACATACCTATCAGCACTCACTGGTGCAGCAACACTCCTAGGCAAGACCCTCAACCCTGATATGGTGTTACAAGGAATCAATGATAAGGCTGAACAAAAGACTATGTAGACCAAAGAAAAAGATGAGAGAAAAGCTGTATTTTACAGTAGAAATAGTAGCAAAAAACCAAGGAAACACCCAAATAGGATAGAATGCTACAACTGCCACAAGAAAGGTCACATAGCAAAAGACTGTTGGGCAAAGGGAGGTAGCAAAAAAGGTTAAAACCCATAAAGGAAAGGCCAAGATAGCCTAAGCAAAAAATACTACAGATATTGCATGATTTGTCATAACTTGACAAAACAGCTAAGTCAATATTTATATTTCTTTTCTTTTTCTTTTCTTTTCTTTTAGATTATTACTAAGGTGGAGCATGGAAAATATCATGTGACAGTCACAGAGTCACCAAGGTATGACAGAGGTCACAGAAATGGTCACATCACACATAGAGTCACAGTCACAGCATGTGACAAAGAAGTCAGCTGATGGATATGAGGACTGTGGGAGACAAGGTGCATAGCCATAATAGTAATTGTATATATAGTGTAGTAAATTTAACAGGAACTCTATCGAGTTTTCTTTGTTAATTGCTAAGCAAAGAGCAGTTGGCTTTATTCTGGCTTGGAGTTTAGCTTTCTTACATGATTTGCAACAAACTACAAAATGGAACAGGAAGAAATCAATCAGCCACTAACAGAGAACAAAGATAATAATGACATTGTTATTGAAGGACTGTGATAGTTCTTAGTGATCACCCTAGGTGGATGTTCAGGAAGAACTCGATTGTCATATGACAGAAAATAATCATTTAATAATAATAATTTCTTTTATATTCTATATTATTACTAAATTCCGCTTCTGAACTTCTGTTGTCTACTCCTATAGGATCATGATTTAGACTAGTTACTTGTACTCCTCCTATTCTGGACTTAGTATAAGTACTCCATTAGTTACATTCTAGTTCCTTAATTTGTAGATTAACATTTATAATGTCTTTTACATGTTCTATCCTTGTTAGGGCACAGTCACTCAATGGCGGCTAACCCTAGAGCTAGGTAATAGTCCTAGAAGCTAAGGTGATATTTGAGTGAAGCTAGATCTAACTACACAAGTAGTCTTATATACTAAAACTGATGGTCTGTGCACTGCAGTCATGTGAGCACTAACTAATAATACCACTGTCCTATTTATAGATGCACAGGCACATCAAGGTGGAGATAGACAAGAGGGTAAAGAGGGTGGGAAGGCAACTTACCAAGTTAGGTTAGCCCCTTAGATGGGAGCTGACTTGGAGTCTAGGCCTTTTCCTAGGATGTCCTCTTACAATCCTCACTCTTACCAATATATTACTACTCTCCTAAACTCCTGGCAACAATTCTGTTCTCCTAAAATATGCAATCACACATGTAACAGAAGATTGAGGCACAGTACACAAGCTGAGGCCAAGGTTGTTCCCTGTTAGAGAACCACTCAGAGGCGATCACCCTTAAGCTAATGGATAGTCCCGGAAGCTAGTTTGAGATTCAAGTGGGGGTATATCTACACATACTTGCTAGTATATATACTACACTAGATAGTCAGATACACAGCACTATGGCAACCAACCTATAATCACAGAATATCCTAGAATAACTAATAATAGGCATTGTACTGCATGACACAAACAGGAGAAGTCAGGAACGGTAGGAGTGCGATATATGATCTATTACTGGGCCATTAATAGAACAGACCCTCAGAACTTACTAAGCATGACCCTAGATATTCCCTTACATTCCCCACTTTTGTTGTCAACTCCCTTCCACTCCAGAGTAACTCTGTGTCCACTCTGGGTCACTCCGCTCCTGCTCTGCATAGTCCTTAACATTGATAGAGTTCTTCATTGGATTGAGCTACTACTTATACTACTTTACAAGTGGCTGTACCCTAAAGTCCTGCAGTCACGAGTCTTTTTAGAATATTCTATGGTCACATGATCTGCTTACTTAAGTTCTCATGCTATTTATATCTTGACCCCATTGTGTGTTTTGATGTTGTAAATCAAATGTTCAAATACACAGGAAATTACTTCCTTCTTGGAGCTCTCATAACAGACATACTAGCACTCAAGAACTCATCTAGAGACAACAGTGAAGCTGAAGAACCTGAAGGAACATATGAGACCACAGAGAAAACACTACTCACCTCTGTCAATCTTGCAGCAATAGTGACTACCATAGGACCAGAACACAAACTTGAAATCTATGATTCAGGAGCTACACAACACATGATACCATCATGTCACAGACTCATAAACTTTCAACCTATTCAACCTCAAGAAATTCTTGCAGCAGACAAGAAACATTTTGAAGCAATAGGGAAAGAAGACATGTTTGTTCAAGTACCTAATGGAGACAAGAGCAAGAAAGTGTATGTGAAGAATATGTTATATGCACCAAACCTTGGTGTTACTCTTCTATCAGTCATACACATCACCTAAGCAGAATATACACTTCACTTCAAACAGCAGGGCTGCCAAATTCTCAATCCTAAGAACCATCAAATGGGAACAATTCCAATCACAAATGAACTATATGGCATTTGAGTTAAAATACCACTACAAGCAAATACAGCAATAGAAGATCCACTTACTGTAACACCAGACAAGCTACATAGACTGATGGGTTATATATCAACAGATGCAGCAACAAAACTAGTCAAGGATTACTTAGTAGATAGAATAGAACTCAATGAATCCCAGAATACTCCCAAGGAGATATGCAAATCATACCTGCATAGCAGAATGACTTGAAAACCTATCTCTAAAATGTTAGAAATAGAAGCAAGTAGAAAAACAGGAGATGAGATATACACTAATGTGTGGGGACCAGCCATAATAGAAACTCCACAACACAAAAGGTACTACATCATATTCACTGACAAGGCAACATATTACTTGGTAGCATTCCTTATACACAAAAAGAGTGAAACTCTTGAATCATTCCAGGCTCTTGATGTATGATGGGAAAAGAACTATGGAATTAAAATCAAACTCTTGCACTCTGATAATGGTGGAGAATATAAAAGTAAAGAATTTGACAAATACCTTACAAAACAAGAAATCCAACATTACTTTATAGTCCACAACACCCCTAAGCATAATGGAATGGCAGAACGACTAAACTAGACACTATTAGAAAAAGTATAAGCTATGTTACATGCTACTAACTTACTAGGATCCCTATGGGGCAAAGTCTTGAAGCATGCCATCTAGTTGAAGAACTGGACATCTACCCAAGCATTAGGAAGGAAAACACTATTCGAGACATTTAATGGAAGCAAACCTGATCTATGAAACTTACACAAATGGGGATGCAAGGTTATGGTATACAATAACAATAGTAACAAACTAGGAGCACAAGCACAAGAGAGATGTTGGCTAGATCTTGATCAGAAGAGTATTCAAGGGTATTAGATATATTATAAAGACACCAAAACTATCCAGTGTTATGCTGCAAGCGAATTTTTTACAGAAGATAATATTTTATATGCTTTATACTAACAGATTCTTAATTAGAATTTGCTCTAGAACCCTTTCTATAATCCTCAGAACGTAATACTATATAATAAAGACATTGAGCAGGTGATAATTAACCTAGAGCTCATTGTCACACCATACAAATGTTTAGGCAAAATAAGTGACAATTTACACCCTAATAACTAGAATAACTGGCTTGAGAGGAGAGTTTGGCCCCCCAGAGATATTCCTTTAGACGCCCCGTTGTGGACTCGAGTACCTAGCTTGAGTAGCAGAGTAGTGGCTGTGACCACTACTACATATACCTTATAGACACTTGCCCAGGCACCTCGTATTGAATTTCCTACGGATTTCCCTTCTAGAAGTGCTCTTGAGGACGGAAGCGAACTTAGATGGATTAATGCAATCCAAGCAACATTATGCCTCAGTGGCCGGCAGTGTTATTCATAGAAGGGTTATGATCAGATCCAAGCCATCATCATGGATGGCTAATTATAGCAAGATCAAGAGAGTCGAGCCACCATGGAGTTGCCTCGCAATGGCAGTGGAAGGAAATTGGAATACAGAAGAGTGAGAAGACATAGAAGAGGTAAAGAGAAGAACAGGGAAGCTGAGGAGAGAGGTAGCAGGAAGGCTAGATGAAGGAAACACACTCGAGAGCAGAATGGCTCAAGATCGTTGTCTCTGTCTATAGTCTGTCAAGAGGCTCGAGATCCAACCATCGTGCAAGAGGGGGTTCCTAGAGTAGGACTAGAAGAGCAGGGAGCAGTTAGTCCATGTTTGGGAAGGGCGCTGTCTCATCATTGCGGCCTTACTATGTTTAGGAATTCAGAGGTTTTCTTTGTCTCACTTTCTTTGTTGTCTCTTTGCTTTGTAATCATAATAAAATACTCTAGGGAATAGAAGGGAACTCAAGCATCATACCCCCACTATCATCCCTCTCTGTTGTTCTAGAGCTTAACAGCTATTTTGAGTGACTAAGTTTTCTATTTTCTAAGTGTTCTACTTTACTTTCTAAAAACCCACCAAACCTTTCCCTTGATGGGAATTTGAGTCCCAATGGACTTGGGCATTCACTTATGCTAGGAGTTAATAGCTCGCTACATGTCATTGGAGTTGGCTTCCAGTTGTACAGTCAGCTGAAGAAGAGCCCACATGATAGCATGGGAGTTCTAGGTAGTTCTGTTGTATCGATGGTGAGCCAGACTACTAGACTAGGTAAGGGCAGTAGTATCACAATGTGAGATGAACATACGTCTTAGAGAGCCTATTATGGTGAGATCTGCCTCGAGTAGATTCTTAAATACTTTATCATTATTTCTTTTAGTCTTTTGAGCTGTACCCCATTATTTCCCCTATTCTCAAGCTTTTTTTTTTTTTTATATTTGATCATCTCCCCAGTGCTTACTTGTTAGTGCACAATTGTGAGATATCTTGGGGATCTTTTGAATTCTCATTTGTTATCACATTTGTTCTGTGATCAATTTCCTTTGATTCCCATCATCATGCTGATACCTTGAGAGACAAATAGGATGAGCTGGCATTGGGTTACTAAGAAAGTTACTAAAGGACTATACTCTAGATCTACCTTTGAATAGACTAACTCAGAAAGATGGCAGACTTGTACTCTAGAACTAATAGTACTTAGACAATGAACTTAGACTGATAGACTTTGTGCTTGTAAATAAGCATTGATGGCATCAGATCAATTATATTTAGATAAATGACCTCTAGGACATAACTTAGAGATACTAGATATTGATTGGGGCTTACTAACTATTTAACAAGTAATCAAGGAAGTCCAAATTACAAAGCAGCATCTAGTATGTATGCGAGACCGATGTGGGAAATGATGGTGCTGACACATAGTTCAACTTCTTCACACACTCTCTCTTTTCACTCAAAATTCACTCAAATAAATTCTACAGACTTTAGATAAATTCAGTAAAATCTAAAAGAAATGTTGATTGACTTTCTTTTTTCTCTTCTTATTTAAACATATTTTAATAACATATTCAATTATCACAATCCTCCTCTTTTCATAATTCAACCCAAAGGATGTGTGAAAGGAACATAATATGTACAAACAATGCCAGCTCATCATTGAGTTCACTCTCTCAAATCATAGTCACTATTCCCCACCCTCCCCTCCCCTCCTCTTTGCTCTCTTATACCTCTCTATTCTCTCTATACCTTGACTAGAAGCCGGGCTCTAGGTGTAAAGGGGACAGTACTCTACAACTGTGGTATAGAGCTTGGAGTGTGTGACTAAGCTCAGGTCTCCTTTCCCAAAAGGACTCTTTCCTTGAGCGGTGCTTAGTAGTAACTCTTCTATTATAAACTCTGTGCTGTGCTCCATTGTGAGTGGTACACGCAAGGGAGTGGCGGTTATTCATTAAGAAGCCGCTTAGAGTAGGGGTTCCCTTTTTAGGGGCAATAGTATACCTTTTTTCTTAGAGTAGTTGTAAGTGAATAGTAAGACAATTGTGAGAAATGAATCCTGTTGAAGAAGAACGTCAGGCTAGGAGAGCTGAGGAGCGAGCACAGTGACATCCCCCAAATATTACTCTAGCTCCTGTTTTGAATAGAGGCAGAGGAAGAGGAAGAGGAAGATGACAGTCAAAATTTTACTTGACTTCTGTACATGTTCCACAAAATCTTGAAGATGCTATACTTGATTTGCATAGACGTCAACTTGCTGAGCAACAACAAAGGACAACTCAGGGGCATAGAGGAGTAGAAGTAGAAAGACAAAGAGAGGTAGA
>Ga0153998_1000256_pt1 | contig 10982 bp, 12 predicted proteins | sample TSNC082MetaG_FD_104725 | JGI IMG/M metagenome (GOLD analysis project Ga0153998, IMG submission 104725) | Attine ant fungus gardens microbial communities from North Carolina, USA - TSNC082 MetaG | ecosystem: Host-associated > Fungi > Mycelium > Unclassified | place: USA: North Carolina, Lumber...
AGGAGCGATCACAGCGATTCACGCGCGTGAACTTTACAAAATAGACGGGTTTAAAAATATTTATGACTACACCCGTGAGAAATACGACATAAGCCGCGGATCAACTGCAAACTGCATAAGCGTAATAGTAGCCTTTGGAGTACCAGAAACTGGCAAGATATCCGACAAATGGAATGAATTCACATTCGGACAGCTTACCAGAATGGCAAAACTCCCAGACGGTCAGCTACTCAATGTAACACCCGAAACAACAACCCGCGAACTGGACGAACAGCTTAGGGCTAACAAGGCTAAGGCAATCGAGTCCAAGGAAGAAACCAAAGTTGACGAAACGCCAGACGCTACGCCGGAAGAGGTCAACGAACCGGACGACCAGGATGTAGACTTTGGCACAGTCGAACTTCTGGACGAACTGGAAACCACTAAGCTGGAAGTTGAGGAGTTGAAAGAGCGTATCCTCAATATCACAGGCGGAACAGAAGCCGGACTCACCGCTATGATCGTGACACATGTTGACCAGGTGTATGAGGCTGACTTCATGAACACTGTAAAAGAAGCATTAACCGCTGGTTTATCCGTAACGATAACCCTAGTAAATCCGGAAAGTGAGGTACATGCAGATGCCTAAAATCCAACCAACAACTGCAACTAGCAACTCCAATGTTGCAGGACATCCATATAACGCGACTTACAAGTTGCAGGTGAATCCAGTTAATTCACCAAATGGCAAAGTATTGGCCATGGTTTCTATAACCGTAAACAATGAGTTTTGTTTAAACGGGTTTCGTCTCGTAAATGGCAAGAACGGACCGTTCATATCGTCCCCGTCCTACCTCAACAAAGACGGCGAGTATAAAGACTACTCGTATCCCCTTACCGCTGAACTACGCGCATATTTGACTGACACTGCCGTAGCACTGTATGAGTCAACCTAAAAAAATCGTTGAGCACGGTCACCTTGAATCAGATGGATACTTTTGGAATCTGAAAAAGTGTGACCGTGCGGCATGTGTCTATAACATCATAATGGGCGGTCGTGGTATAGGAAAAACATTTGGATGCTTACACAGAGCGCGTACTATGTACTCCAAATTTATCTACGTCCGCCGTACAGAGGTAGAAATAGGCGCAATAGCAAACCCAAAGTACAATCCATTCAAAAAGTTAAATGCACATTTTGACTGGAATATCCAAGCAACCTATACCGCTAAAGAAGGTATGGGCGCATTTTACGACACACGCATAGACGAGGACGGACAAGAAATTGAGGAATTCGTAGGCTATGCGGCGGCAGTAAGCACATTCTCAAAACTACGCGGCGCGGATTTATCCGATGTCGATATTGGTGTTTATGATGAATTCATGAAATCCAAGAACGCTAAACCGATCAAAGGTGAGGCTGAAATGTTTTTTGACATGTGCGAAACAATCAACCGAAACCGGGAACTGTTAGGTGAAAAGCCAGTTATCTGGTACATCCTATCAAATTCCCGTTCATTGGATTCACCGCTTCTTTCAGAACTTAAATTGATACCCGTTATAGAACACATGAAGCGGAACAATCGACAAGCGTATACCGATAAAAGCCGGGAACTACACATAGAACTTCCGGCTGATCTGGAAATATCAAATGATAAGCGTGGGACGTCACTCTACAAATTACTAGGGGACAATACGTACACGTCTCACGCTATCGACAATGAATTTGCATATGATAGTTTCGAAAATATCAAAACTGTGAATATGCGAGAGTATGAACCGTATATCCAAGTAGAAGACTTATATGTTTACTCTCATAAGTCTGACATTAGATATCATATTTGTACGTCCCAAGCCAAGTGTCCCTATGTTTTTGCAGGTGACGGTATACCGTTATTCCGCAAAAGTCTGGGACTAAGATTACACCGTCTAATGATGGCAGGAAGTGTGACTTATAGTTCATTCAAGACTAAGTCACAAGCTTGGGGATATTTCACCGGTACCAAATGATTATGTCAGCCTACAAATTACCCCGTCGGTGAATACCCGGAAGGGAAAAGGGGGAAAGGAGTTCACCGCTCCGGGCTGACACCTTAAAAAAGTTCACGCGTGAACTGAAAGGACAAATATGGATTATGACGAGCAAGTATACAAAATATTTTCACATGTAGTCTTGATGGCTGTATCGGAAGATGATAAAGACCTACTCAAGAACTACAACTACGCGATCTTTATCTTAGGCGAACTTAAATATAAAGTAGAGGAGGCGATAAAAAGTGCTAAGAATCCCGAACAGCCACATTGACAGAATTATCATTCGTGGCAAATTTACACGTAACGACATAGTTCGCTTAGTGTCATTACGTGCAAAGCAGTCCTTCATGGAGTGGACACCCGACTTATACAGTTTCTACTGGCAAGGACTCAAAATGTTACGTGGCGAACTATTAGCCCGAACAACCGAAACGGACAGCATCGAAACGGTAAAAGATGTAATTAAAGACTACGCCTCAATCCTGGACGCAAAGTACATGGATATGTGGGTAAAGCGTGGAGAATATTCACACTTTGGAATTAACCATTTTTACCGTTGGTTGGCAGTCCATGAATTTATTTTGCTAATCGAACACATACAACACCGGATAGAATGTGATAAGCATAAGCCGGATTTTGCGTGCGGTGGACATCACCACGGGCACAGGAAAGAACACGGGTGGGACTATTATGGGTGGTAGTAATGACGAACTCGACATTGACGATCTCGAAAAAGATCTGGACGATGATATGTCCGGCGCATCGGATGCCGAACTAGAGAAAAAGGCTTACGAGGAATTATACACGGAAGCCATGGCACAGCTAAAGAAGCTTTCACAAGAAGTTGACAATCTTAAGAAAGCTAATATCAAGCTTACCAAAATGACACAGAGATCAGCGCCACCTAAAACTGGCGATGATTATATAAATGACTTATTCAACGAAAGGAGTAAGAGATAATGGCAGTAGAACAAATTTTTGGTCTTGTTAATGACATTGCAGAGCAAAGTAACGGTATGATTCCTGTTGCAACAGCGGACACAAGTTCTCTCGTGGCTATGGGTAATGCAGTACTGAACACAAATGCAACAGTGGAATATTTCCTTAATTCCATATCACAGCGCATCAACGCAAACATTATCAGATTCAGGAGATATCCATCTAAGTTTGATACACTCGCTTGGGACGACATCAAGTGGGGAGCGGCGGCGCGCAAGATTGATATTGAAGTACCTGACTTTGAAGAATCAGAGGTATATAAACTACAGAACGGTCAATCAATTGATCCCTGGGTAGTTAATAAACCTAAGGCGCGCCAGAAGATTTTCATTAAAGAAACGCCTTATGTATTACCGCTGACCATTCAGCGCGAACTGCTTAAAAGAGCGTTTACAAGTGCCGGGGAACTGGAATCCTTCATTAGTGGCGTAATGGGTGAATCCCAGAACAAACTTACTAAGGCACTCGACAACCTCGCACGCCTGTCGATCTGTAACATGATCATGAGCACTACAAAAGTATTTGATCTGGTAACGATTTATAATAATCTTACTGGTAATACTATCACCACAGGAACCGATTCCCTTAATGATGCCGATTTCCTAAGATGGTCAGTAGGATTCATGAACCTGATCAGCAGGAAAATGTCGGATGCCAGCGTTGACTATAACGCTGAAGGACAGGACAGATTTACACCTTTTGAAAACCAGATCATGTACATTCTGGCTGATTATGAGGTAGCACTGCAAACTAAAGCGTTATCGACTACTTACAATGATAAGTATGTCCAGTTACGCAAAAACGAAACGGTATCGTTCTGGCAAGGAAGTAAAGATCCTTATGCGGTCAGGGCCAAGGCTGAGTTACCACAGCGCACAGAGGAAGACAATATTATTGCAGTCCTGTTTGACGAGTGGGCACTTGGCACTTATCGTAGAGAGACAGACGTTTTAACGACTCCTGTAAATGCACGCGCAAAATATTACAATGTATTCTGGCACGCAAACCAATTATGGTTTAATGATCTCCAGGAAAACTTTGTTTATTTCACACTAAACTAAGTTCACACGCGTGAACCACTCCCCGTGGCAACACGGGGGAAAGGTGGTATTATGGATATAGTACTATACAAATTTTCAAAACGTAAGAACAGCACAAAAGTACCTTCCGGCGGAACTACAATTTCTAACGTATTCCTAAAGGAAGAAACAAGCATTACTACGCCGACATTCCGAATTAACTTCAATATAGATATTGTAAATTACAACTACGCATATGCGTTTGGTCGTTATTATTTCATTGATGACAAAACAAGCAAGATCAAAGAGCACTGGGAAATAACTTGCAGTATCGATCTTCTCGCAACATACCGATCAAGTATTATGGCTACAAGCGCATACGTGCTATACTCAACGTCAAATTACAATGTGCATATACCTGACCCTAGACTGGATGTATCGAATTCTACAAACCAGTCAAATGTGTACTACCCGATGAGTGATATCTTAGACCCAAATGATGGTACTTACCTGATACATGCGGTCGGAAATGCAGACGGAAGTGCTGGCGGTTTTGCTACAGTATACGCACACACTAAGGCACAGATAGCACGTGTAGCACAACAAATGACAACAATCGACTGGGGGAATATTTGGGAAGAGGTTATGCAAGCTTTCACTTCCGCATATGACGCAATTGTAGGATGCTTCTGGATGCCTGTTCATTTGTTGCAATATGCCAGTCGATCAACTATCACAACGGTAATGCTTGGGGATTACGACACAAACATACCAATGTACCGACTCAATACACCGCTGATCAACGGCGCTGTAACTATTCCGATATCATGGAATTACAGCGATTTTAGAAACGGCGAACCGTATACGACTATAGCTATACACCTGCCTGTCGTTGGTGTTGTAGATATGTCAGCCAGTGATCTATACGGCAAGGAACGTATACAGATAAGCTATTCTATCGATTTGATATCGGGAGACATTGCTTATAAAATTGCTGCACTACCAGGAGACATACTACTGCAAACATTGTCCGCAAATATGCGAGTAAATCTTCCGATAGGACAGAATACAGGAGACATTACCGGAATGCTTGGTGGTGTCGGTACAGCAGTAGCCGGAGTAATCGCTACAGTAAGTACAGGCGGCATGGGTGGTATTGTTGCGGCGGCTGGTGGTGTTGCTAATGCGGCACTTGCAAGTAATCGGCGAGGAGTATCAACTTCCGGCGGTTTCGGTGGTCGGGCTGGTTCGTCACTTGAATCGCAAATACGTCTTGTAATGTACTCAAAAGAGACATCACAGACACCCGGTTCTATGTCATCAGTACTAGGTAGACCTTGCGGCAGAACCGTATCACTATCAACATTATCCGGATACGTACAGACCATGGACGCGTCAGTAGATGCAGTAGCGCCTGGCGATGAACTGGATTCCGTAAATTCACTATTGAATGGGGGTGTATACCTTGAGTAAGTCGGCATATTCATTCACAGAAGGTTTTAAGCAATTATTCGGTGCAAATCCCACAGCTGTGAATGGTCAGAACACAGAATTAACACAATTTTATATTCAACAGTTAACCGATAAAATGTTGTCGGCGTTTAAGATAACGGGATATCCAGAGGACTGGGACATAGACTTCTTAAAGCGTGAACTGTTGATTAATGGCAAGATAATCATAACTGACAGTGTCTTTGGCGTTCAGCCTCTTACGGGAAGTTTAACGGGAATCAACTTGTCAAACAGACCCAACAGGGCAATTATAACCAACCCACTTATCAGCGATTCTATAGAGCGCATAATCAACATTGATTGTGTCATTCTTAAGATCAGAGGTGATTATACAGGACTGGAAAATTTGATACGAATTTACGCTTACAAATTGGCGGCATGTGATGGAAGTATAGACAGTAACCTTCTCAACACACGGTGGGCGCATATATTTTACAGTGACAGTAAGCAAGCGTCCGATTCTGCAAAACTTGTCTATGATCAGATATCCCAGGGAAACCCGGCGGTATTTGTAAAGCGTGACAGATCGGCGGCAGACCTGGCAACAGCGACCAGTTTTAGCCATGACTATTTTAACAACAACGTCAAACAGATGTTTATCGCTGACGATGTCCAACTTGTAAAGTCTAAGATTATGAAGGATTTCCTGAGTGAACTTGGTTACAACAACGCAAATACGGACAAAAAAGAACGGTTGATAACTGACGAGGTTAACAGCAATCTACAGGAATGTGTTGGTAGTGTCCTGGATATGCGCGACACGCTAATGGAAGAAATCGAGCGCGCCAATAGCATGTTTGGTTTAAACTTACAGTTCACTATGCCATTCTTAAACGCCAATGAAACTGACGATATGTCAGACGAAACAGAAGAAATGCCAGAGGAAACAGACGAAAACGAGGAAAGAGAGGACGAAAAAGATGCGTAATTTTATGGATACTCTCAGATGGGATGATCAATTTTTCGATCACATTGATATCCCTGATCGTTTAGAAAAGGAATTACTGGTTGATACAATTGTAGAGCGCAACGGAAAATGTACTCCCGTATACGCTGACCCGTCACTATTTCATCATTACATGAATATGTGGTTTCGGTCATACAAACCCATGTTTGAGGAAATGATAGACACGACTTTGTATGAGTACAACCCGATCGAAAATTATGATCGTCACGAATGGTCTAAGGATGATCACGACTATGATATAATTGACAAGACCGATTCAAAAAATAATACAGATACAACAGAACTGGTTGAAGGTAAGGGGACGCGGAATAATACCGGAACGTCAGACAATACCACTGACGGAACTGTAGACAACAACACCACCAACAATCAGCTGACCACAAACAAAAATAAGACTGAACTAAACAGCGATCAGACAGAAAGCAGAAATGAAAAGGTGTCAGCATTCGACGCCAATACAGTTCAGCCTAAAAGTGAACTATTCGTGGGAACAGCTAAAACGGAAACAACAACTCAGGACGGAACTTCAAAAGTAGAAGGGAGCGGAACAGATAAGACCGTTTCGCATGATTATGAAAAAGGGAACACTACAGACAAAGAAGATACTACCGACTCCCAAGATAGTATTGGAAACACCAATTCAACGGCAGAGTCAAACGCCAAAAGGGACGATACGGGAACGAAAGAACACCACGGCTACATCCATGGTAATATTGGCGTCATGACAACGCAAGCAATGATCGCCGAACAGCGAGCGATTATACTTTATAACGTATACGAAAACATAGCTAACATGTTTGAAGATAGATTTATGTTATCAGTATATTGAGAGTTCACGCGTGAACTTTAGGAAGGAGTAATGTATGAGTTTTTATGACAGTTTTCCAGACACACGGTATTACGACACCGAACTTTGGTGGATTATAAAACGTATCAGAAAACTTATGGAATTGATGCACGCGATCATATGTCAGCTGAGAAAGTGGGCTGATCTGATAGCACAATGGCAAGATCAGATGGATGAGTGGGCGGAGAGGATGGATGAGTTCGAGCGTAGGTTAGACGAGTTCGAGCGTAGGTTAGACGAGTACGAAAAGCGTTTGGAGATTGTGGAAGAATGGCTTAAGAATCTGCAAGAACAGGTTGATAAGAATACTCAGGATATAGCAGACCTGCAGAAGGAAGTCGAAAATATCTACAATCTGATCACAGAAATGCGTGAAGATATTACCAATATTCAGAATGATATTAAAAACATATTTGAACAATTGGTAATCATTGATGAGCGGTTGGAAAATATCGACAACCATCTTGAAATAATCGACAATCATCTTACCACGATCGACAACACATTAATCCAGATCGGGGAACAGATTACTGAGATCAATAACACGATCGATACTATTATTCAGACGATCAATGAAATACATTTAGCGATTCAGAATATCACTAATGTTATTGAAAATCATGAGGATAGGATAACCGAACTGGAAAATAGACCGCCACCTGCCGCAAGTAGGATATTAATACTGGGAAAAGGCAGAGATATAGAGGTAGATAAGACAGGCGGCGGACTGCTTGCCGCGCCATCCATACAGACATCATTTATCTGTCAAGGAAAAGGCGGAACTACTGTAGATGTTTTGACAGCAACACATTTTGAAATATCACGTGTTATCTGGCGAGCGTGTGATGTAATTCATATCCGCATATTTGTATCGATCAGTATGTCAGCGGCAACAGAAGCGGCAACGCGAACTATTAAAAAAGGTAGCAGTATATCCGGGCAGTTAGAACTGGGATTGTATGAAGAATATGCGCATATATTCATGCCGATGTTTTCGGCTAATGATTTCATACAGAAAAGTAATGTAGCATTCTGTATGACTGAAATGGGCGTACTTGATGTCACTCATACATTAGTGCCGATTTATTCGGATACTGAAAAGACGATAAAGTATAACTTTTATGCGCAATTCTTGAATGATAGCACTCAGTCATTCCCGGCAGGACAATTTAATCGCACGCAGCTTGTATCGGGATTCGTGGACTTTGAACTTCCGGCACAGTACAAACTTACTGATGATACGTTTCCGTATTTTGATAATACGACTGTTCTCAGTGATAACGGCTGGATAGTAGATGATCAACAGCCAATTGAGGATGTGCCATACAACGGCGCAAAAATGATTCTATCAGATATCCGCGCCACGTGGGCTACTTAGAAGGAAAACTATAAACCCGTCAATGACGTAATAAAAAAGGAGGGATTAAGTATGAAATGTAACTGGATACATGCCGCGGGTGTTAGAGCGTTGAAAACTATAGCCCAGTCTGCAATAGCAACAATCGGAACTACCGCCGCAATTGGTGGAGTTAACTGGCAACTGGTAATATCCACCTCAGTATTAGCCGGACTTGTGTCTTTATTGACATCCGTTGCCGGACTCCCTGAGTGTAAAGAAAGCGAGGAGACTAATGAGTAATATTAAAATTGCATTAGATGCTGGGCACGGGCCCGACACTGCCGGAAAGCGGTGTATGAAAGAAATCGACCCAAATGAAACTAGGGAATACACGCTCAATAAAAGAGTGTGTGACCTGGTTCAGGCAAAGCTTGTAGCTTTGGGTGTATCCATCATTCGTGTAGACGATGGAAAAACTGACGTGTCTTTAGTTTCCCGATACACGGCGGCAAATAAAGGTAACGCCGACTACTATATATCGGTACACCACAATGCCGGGATAAAAGGAAAGGATGGCGGTGGAGTTGTAGTATTGCACTTCCCGACATCTGCCCGACAGGCTGACGCGGCTGACTTATATAATGCCGTAGTAGCCAAAAATGGTTTGGTAGGTAACCGTTCCCAGAAGTGCGCGCCGCGTAATGATCTTGCGGTATTGACTAAGACCAATATGGGCGCGCTCCTTTTAGAAAACGGTTTCATGGATTCAACTACTGATGTACCAATCATTTTAAGTGACGCTCACGCTGTGAAAACCGCTGATGGTATCGTGGATTTCATTCGTAATAAATTTGCTTTAGGGAGTAATCCCGTTGAGCAGGTAATAGAAACCGTGTGTCCTCATTGCGGCAAAGTAATTAAATAGTTCACGCGTGAACCGTGCAGATCAATATTCCCAATCGTGGTCTTGCACATCCAGTAGCAACTCCTCATACTCATCGGTTATGCCTAGTCTGTATGTTGTGGGGAGCACTGCTACATTTGATCCGGTTAGGATTTCACAGTCTTCTATGGTGATAGAGTGTCGAGGCTTATCATTATAAAAGTGTGTTGTCCTGCCGGATTTATTAAATATAGCACCTTTTTTAAATCCGTAAATACCACCTAACTTTTCATTTAGTTCTTTAGCACCGTCTTCCTTGCTCAATCCTGCTACTGTAATGTAAGCTTTTCCGTTCTGTACGTAGCAGTATTTCTTTGCGCCTAGAGTGATGAATTGGTCATATCCGTCTTCTTGTTCCCATATTCCAATGTAATATTCCTTGTCTTCAATCTTGACCACTAAGTTGTTGTCTCTCAGCTGTTGTTTGATCGTTTCGCTGAGTGCCGCAAACATCTGATTGTGACCTTCAAAACATTTTACACTGTCGGTGTCAAGATATACGGTATCAATTCCGACCTTATCCAGTGCGACTTGTAGGCGTTTTCTTGCGTTAGCTACAGTCCACACTCCCCATTGATAAGCTAGAAATGTGTTGGAGCTTTTGTAATATTTGTCTAGCGCTTCTGCTACGTCTGGTTGATATTCCTTCCAGTCACCATTTTCATATACGATCTCAGGGCTTGCTATGTCTGTGACCATCATACCATAGGCGGCATTAATTCGATTCTTAAATTTATCATATTGATATTTTAGTTCTTTGTGTTCCTCGCTTTCCTTATCTAATTTTGATAGTTTGTGTTCTAGTTCACATTTCTGTTCAAAGTAGTAAAATAGGTGGTCTCTAAATTCTTTGGGTAAATAATCGTAGTTGGCAATATGCATTTCCCTGATTACTATTCTATCCCATTTGTATTGACTTTCGATTATCTTCCAGTCAACGTCAGTAACCGACATTTCTAACCGATCAGCTGACAATACACGTCCGTTGTCGAATCTTCCTTTTCGTAGTAATCGGCAGTGAGCGCGATCAATGTAAGGTATATGGTACAATTCTTTGATCTGCACACCTTCCATCACGAATGTGAATAAGCATGCCTTTGTGTTTATCCACCTGTTAAACTTTTCACGGGATGGTGTGACCTTGATGAATCGCGTCATAGGGACTTTGTCAAGTAACATGCAAGCCGGGTAACTTGATTTGATGTCATATGATTCTAGGTTTTCAAGTATCTTGTTCGCATATAATACAAGTGCGTGGGTGTTTCCACCTCTGACTGCTTTCTTGGCAAGTTCGTATTGTTCAACACTAAGACGGGTTTTTGATACTATGTCAACGTTAGCAT
>Ga0153998_1000257_pt1 | contig 10939 bp, 8 predicted proteins | sample TSNC082MetaG_FD_104725 | JGI IMG/M metagenome (GOLD analysis project Ga0153998, IMG submission 104725) | Attine ant fungus gardens microbial communities from North Carolina, USA - TSNC082 MetaG | ecosystem: Host-associated > Fungi > Mycelium > Unclassified | place: USA: North Carolina, Lumber...
GTGCGATGGGCGCAGGATGGCATGAAAACCGATCCTAATCAATATAATGAAGACTATTCTCCTATTATGATGGACTATCTTGAATTTCTTGTTGACAAATATTCAAAGTAAAAGTAGCCGCACAGTATAATGACTGTGTGGTTATTTTTTGTCGGAAATATTAAATTTGAAATTACATAAATAAAAAACAAATTTGCATGGAGTCCGCTTTAAAGGGTGCTTTTATTGCTTTAGCATTGGTCTTTAGACAAATTCCTCTATTTGTCTAATAAACAGACAACTCATTCATACTTGTCTAAAAATCCGACAACCTCAGAAATTTGATGATTTATACAAGTTTTTTAACATGCTAATATATTTGCATAGGTAACTTGCCTATAAAAATATTAAACGAAAAGAGGTTGCGTCATGATTGAAAAGACATTGAAAGAGAGCTTGCAGGCTTTCGGTATTAAGCAGGTGCTTCGGATGATTGACGAAGACCCTGATAAAACCCTTCCGAAGCTTCTGGACTGGGTTGACAGGCTGGATAAGGATGACAGGCTGTCGGGGCAGCGCAAGGTGTTTCACGAAATCATTGATAATCCAGACAACCACTGGTACAGACTGATCAAAAGCCTGTGGACGGACATTGACAATGAAGTTCGCAAGACTGCCTTTGCAAATTTCATCGTTAATGCCACGGTTGTCGGAATCTCACAGCAGGAAAAGAACAAGGAAAAGTATAACTGCAACATTCCGTGGGCAATTCTGATGGACCCGACATCGGCCTGCAACTTGAACTGCACCGGCTGCTGGGCGGCAGAATACGGCAACAAACTGAACATGGATTACGAAACGCTGGACAGCATCATCCGGCAGGGTAAGAAGCTGGGAACCTATATGTATATCTATTCCGGCGGGGAGCCGCTTGTCCGGAGACGGGATATTATCCGGCTATGTGAGGAACATGACGATTGTATGTTCCTTGCCTTCACAAACGGAACGCTGATTGACGAAGAGTTTGCAGGCGAGATGCTGCGGGTAAAGAACTTCATCCCGGCAATCAGCATTGAGGGGTATGAGGGGGAAACGGATGATAGGCGCGGCAAAGGAACCTATCAATCCGTGATAAAAGCAATGGAAATCCTGAAGCAGAAAAAGCTGCCTTTCGGCGCTTCTCTGTGCTACACCAGCAAGAATGCCGAATCCATCGGCAGCGAGGAATATATTGACTTTTTGATCGAAAAGGGATGTAAATTTGCGTGGCTGTTCACCTATATGCCTGTTGGCGCCGGGGCACCCACTAATCTGCTCGCCACAGCCGAACAGCGGGAGTATATGTACCATCAAATCCGCAAGTTCCGTGAAAGCAAGCCGCTATTTACAATGGATTTCTGGAATGACGGCGAATATGTGGGGGGATGTATAGCAGGCGGACGGAACTATCTGCACATCAATGCCAACGGCGACATTGAGCCGTGCGCATTTATCCATTATTCCGATTCCAATATCCGCGAAAAGACGCTGCTTGAGGCGTATCAGTCACCGCTGTTCATGCAATACCGCGAAGGTCAGCCGTTCAACGAGAATCTCCTGCGCCCCTGCCCATTATTGGATAACAACGGCAAGCTGGCTGAAATCGTACATAAATCCGGCGCACATTCCACAGACCTTGCCGAGCCGGAGGATGTTGATTCTCTTTGTGCGAAGTGCAAATGCGCAGCGGATTGCTGGACGCCTGTTTCCGATAAATTGTGGGGTGCTTCTCACGGACAGGAGGTGTGATATAAACTTGGGAATTAATAAGGAAAAAAATATGTCCTTAGTTGTTGTTCTACTAGATGTCACACAGGTCCCGGCACTGTTGCGTTATTTTTCTGGGGGGATAGGCGCAATGATTAATATTTTTGAACAATATGTGACAGATAAAATGAAACTTTCGAGGTGATTAATATGTATGACGCTCTTTTCTCCGAAATCCAACTCGGCAATTATACTTTAGATAACAGGATTATATTCCACGGGCCGACGACAGGTTTCGCAAGAGATGGCAGACTGACAACGCAGCTTGCGGCTTATTATTTAGAACGGGCAAAAGGCGGCGTCGGTCTTATTGAACTGGAACCCTGCCTTGTTTTTAACAAGAACTGTTCGGCTGCATGGAGGGAATTTTCTGAGCTTATTCACACATATGGAACGAGAGTTGTTGCACAGCTCAATGCTTCCATTATTCAAGCGGAAGAAGCTGGAGAAAACCCATATAGCACCATTAAAGATACAACGGAATTAATCTGTGAAGCTGGGTTTGACGGGATTGCCCTTGATTTTTCCAAAGAAGCCGAAAAGGACATGGAAGCCCAAGAGCTTGTGCGGGGTATTTCGGAAAGATACGGCGGCAGACTCATCATCGGGATTCATATCCCGGAGGATAGCGCCGTCACACGCTGGAAAGCGTCCGGCGCAAGCTACATGATTTTATCAGAGAAGGATAACGGTTTTGCCGAAACGGTCAAATCCGGCTTGACGATCCCTGTTGGGAAAAAGGCAGTTTATAATAGCCCGGAACAATGCGCGGAACTTATTACAAGAGATTCTGCCGATCTAATCGAATTATCGGAACAGCTTGTATGCGACCCGTATTGGCCAATGAAAGCACAGCTCGGCAGAGAAAAAGAAATCAGAGGATTTATCGCTGATGAAGCAGAATCCGAATCTGCGCAGAGCATGGGGCATATAGCCTGTGCGCTCAATCCTTATCTTGGTCAGGAGGGTAAATACAGCGAGTACAACATGACTCCGGCTGCAAAGTGCAGGAGTATCGTCATAGTGGGAGGCGGTCCCGCCGGAATGCAGGCTGCCATTACCGCGTCACAACGGGGGCATAATGTTTTTCTATGCGAGAGAAAGAACGAGTTGGGTGGAAAGATGAATGACGGAAAATTAGCGGATGCCGTGACATGGTTTATCGATGAAATGAAGCGTAATCAGGTTGATGTGCATTTGGGCTTACCTATTACAGCGGAGCATATTGCGGCACACAAGCCGGATATTGTCATCATGACTTCAAATGGTGAGCTTAAAGCCATGATACCCGCGCTTCGGAAAAAGGGCATCCAAGTCACCCGGATCGATGAAAACGGCTGCTCTGTTGGCAGGGCAATAAAAAGCGGCTTTCAAGTGGCTATAGGCCTTTGATAATTTAGTATAAGTCTAAAAATTTGCGTATTAACCGCCGCACCGGATTTGGGCCAGTCATTTCACTGGTTGCAGGCATATTTGACATTTTATTTGCCATCCTGTTGCTGCTCAATATCGGAGCAGGAAAATGGGTATTTTCTTTTATCTTCCCGTTTTGGTTCATCGCTCACTGCATAGGACGCCTTGCAAACCTCAATTTCATAAAAATGATAGGCGGCAGAGTTCCCTTCTGGATTTCCTTAATTACAAATATTATCGGGATAATCCTCGGATTTGTTCTTTTGTTCAATCGATTTGCGTCGATGGTAACGCTGGGATTGATTATTGGATTCAGTCTTATTGTTTTAGGCATCGGGAATATCGTAAACTCGTTTAGCAAATTGGGAGAATGATGGAGTAACTAATAATTTGGTGGATTTTCCAAGAAAGGAATGGTCATAACAATGAAATATTATTTAGAACAGACTAAAGAGGTTCTTAATGCACTTGAAACCTCAAAGGAGGGTTTGACTTCTTCCATTGTCAATACCCGGCTTTCCCAGCAAGGAAAGAACAAGCTGGAGGAAGCAAAACATAAATCTAACATGGTACGTTTTTTTGAACAAATGAAAGACCCGATGATCATTGTGCTTATCGCGGCGGCCATCATCTCCGGCGCGTTTGGCGAAATAGCGGACATGGCCATTATACTCGTTGTGGTCGTGTTGAATTCCATACTTGGCGTCGTTCAGGAAAGCAAAGCGGAAAAAGCTATAGAAGCCTTGCAAAACATGTCCGCTCCCCATACAAAGGTACGCCGGGACGGAGTCGTATGTCAGATAAAATCGGAGGATGTTGTACCCGGCGATATCGTATTGCTTGAAGCCGGTGATTCTATTCCCGCTGATATGCGTATTATTGAAGCCGCCAGCTTGAAAATCGAGGAGGCGGCGCTTACGGGCGAATCCGTCCCTGTAGAAAAAGCGAGCGATATATTAGAGTCTGTAAAAGATGATATTCCTTTGGGCGACCGGTTCAATATGGCCTATATGGGAACCAGTGTGGTATACGGGCGGGGCGAAGGAGTGGTAACAGCAACCGGTATGTCCACAGAGATGGGTAAGATCGCGGGTATATTGTCGGGTACGAAAGAGGAAAAAACACCGCTTCAAAACAAGCTTGCTTCTTTGAGTAAAATACTGAGCGTGGCGATTCTTGGTATATGCGTATTTATATTCTTTTTCAGCGTCTTTAGAAACGGTGGTTTTAGAGGCGGTCATGTTTTTGAGATGCTTCTGACCGCGGTAAGTCTTGCGGTAGCAGCCATACCGGAGGGGCTTGTCGTTGTTGTTACTGTCTTGCTGTCCATTGGCGTAACAAAAATGTCTAAACGCGATGCCATAATCCGCAGACTGACAGCCGTGGAAACATTGGGCTGCACACAGATCATATGCTCCGATAAGACGGGAACGCTCACGCAAAACAAAATGACAGTTACGGATCATTTTGGCGATGAAGCACAGTTGGCCATTGCGATGGCTCTTTGCAGCGACGTTGATGTAAGCGCATCCGGTGAATTTATGGGTGATCCCACCGAGGTCGGCTTGGTGGAATACGCCGCGACCCTTAACCTGAATAAAAGCGATAAGGAAAAAGAAACGCCGCGAATTGGCGAGGCACCCTTCGATTCTATACGCAAGATGATGTCTACCGTGCATTCCCTGTCGGACGGCTCGTTCAGGCAATATACAAAAGGCGCACCGGATGAAATCCTGAAATGCTGCGATAGTATTATGATCGACGGTCAGATACAACCTTTAACGCCCGATATGCGGGAACGGGTTCTTAATGACAATAAGCGTATGGCGGACAAGGCGCTGCGTGTGCTAGGGGCCGCGTTTCGTAATCATTCGGAAAAACCGGAAGACTATTCCCCGGAGGTGCTGGAACACGGACTCACCTTTATCGGCCTTGCCGGTATGATCGACCCCGTCAGGCCGGAGGTAAAGGCGGCTATTGACGAATGTAAGGAAGCTGGTGTGCGCGCCATCATGATTACTGGCGACCACAAGGATACCGCCGTTGCTATCGCCAAAGAGCTTGGGATTATAACCGATGAAAGCGGAGCCATTACAGGCGCGGAACTTGAAAGGCTGTCAGAGGTTGAGTTTGAAAAAATACTTGAAAAAATTTCGGTGTACGCTCGCGTTCAGCCGGAGCATAAGGTCAGGATCGTAAACGCCTGGCGTAAAAAGGGAAAGATAACGGCCATGACCGGCGATGGCGTAAACGATGCTCCGGCCCTGAAATCTGCCGACATCGGCGTAGGCATGGGCATCACCGGAACGGATGTGACAAAGAATGTGGCCGACATGGTGCTGGCGGATGATAATTTTGCAACCATCGTGTGCGCCGTTGAGGAAGGTCGGAGGATTTACGAGAATATCCGTAAAGCTATACAGTTTTTGCTGGCTTCCAATTTGAGCGAGGTCATAGCGATCTTCATCGGCACTCTATTCAATTGGCAGTTATTCGCGCCTATCCATATACTCTGGATCAATTTAATTACCGATACCTTCCCGGCTATGGCTCTCGGCATGGAAGAGGCTGAGGCCGACAGCATGAAGCAGCCGCCACGGGATTCTAAAGAAGGTATATTTGCGGGCGGGCTTGGTGTGAACGTAATATATCAGGGGATTATAGTAGCAGCCCTGACACTCGGCGCCTTCCTCATAGGGAACGCTCAGTCCCATATCACAGGTATGACAATGGCTTTTCTCACGCTTTCCATGTGTGAGATATTCCACTCCATAAACTTGCGTTCCAGAACAAAGTCCATTTTCACTATGAAGAAACACAACAAATTTCTATTTGGAGCCATGCTGTTGTCCTTTGTGCTGACAATATCGGTCATCTATATTCCGGGACTTAATACCACATTTAAGCTCACCGCGCTGTCGGCTGGCAACTTCTTCGCTGCGTTTGGATTGGCGTTTGCCATAATTCCTATTGTAGAGATTGTGAAAGCAGTGTATTAAGGGATAAGGCGGCGTTGATAGGCGGTGTAACATTGATCATTATCGGCGCAAGGATACTTGTTGAACATTTATTTTAATAAAGAGAAACAATCTTGTAATAAGAGGGGGGATATGATGGACAAGGTTAATAAACTACTCAAATGTGTCCCAATAATATTGCTTATCGTCTTAATTATCGTTTTATTCCCTCTATTCAAGGGCTTAGAGGTTTCGGACATACTGGAATATTCACCGGAATCCCCTCTGCTGGCGGTTCTTATATTATTGGGGATATATTGCCTGAAAGCTGTAGTGGTTTTTATACCCGTCATAATACTTTACGTTAGCACGGGGATTATGTTTCCTACCGGATGGGCCATTGCCTTAACATATTTTTGTCTGTTTTGTGAAATGAACATTGGCTATTTTATTGGAAAACACTTGGGCAGTGAAAAGGTTGCCGCTCTTATGGAGAGAAACAATAGGGCCCGGCAATTGCTTTCATATCACGAGAACAATAACTCCACGGCTTGCTTCATCGCAAGGATTCTTCCTCTGCCTTTCGACCTTGTAAACATGTTCTTTGGCGCAACAGGGACGAGATACCCTCAGTTTATCGCCTTTTCTCTGCTTGGACTGACACCCGGAATGATTCCTTATGTACTCATGGGCAACGCCGCGTCGAACCCTCTTTCTAAAGAGTTTCTGGTTCCCTTCGCGATATGCGGGATCATAACGGTCTGTGCATTTGTATTTTGCCAAAGATGGCAGAAGGAAAAACAATAAAAGATAACGGCAAGGGAGTGTGATTTGTGATGAAACCAAAGACCGAAAGAAAAATAGCCGGAATGCTTCGTATTGCTTTTGTCGGCTTGGCGATAATTTTTCAGCTCTTGTTAATTATCTTGCTCGTCAGGATATTGAAAACCCAAGCAATCTATGTCTATGTCCTGATTGAGATTGTTTCGGTTGTTGATGTTATTTTTTTAGTGAGCAAAAACAAAAGCTCATCCTACACAATAACATGGTTGCTTATTATTTTTATTTTGCCGGTATTTGGACATATACTGTTTCTTTTATGGGGCAAATCCGCGACCCACGGTTGGAGAACCAAAAGGCTGAAGACATCAATCAAAAGAGGGGCTGGTTTCTTAGAGAAAGACCCTGACGTTTACGCGGAGCTTGGACGTATACATCCAACAAGAAAGAGAATTTCCGGGTATCTTGGACGAAAAAACTTTCCTTTGTATGAAAACACGGGATGCACTTATTTCCCTTTAGGTGAGGAACAATTCGAGGTAATGCTGGCAGACATGGAAAATGCCGATAAATTTATCTTTCTTGAGTATTTCATTCTTAACAACGGACAATTATGGGATAGGATAGAAGATGTATTAATACGCAAAGCAGGTCAGGGTGTTGACGTTCGTCTGATGTTCGATGATTTGGGTAGCATTGTTACGGCGCCTGATAATCTGATTAAGAAACTTAAAAAACATAATATACAGGCAATGCGATTTAACCCCGTTCACAGATACATATCAAGACTTTACTTAAATTATCGCAACCATCAAAAAATAACTGTCATTGATGGAAATATCGGCTATACCGGAGGCACAAATATTGCCGACGAATACGCAAATATATATCCAAAACACGGTCATTGGAAGGATACGGCGATCCGATTAGAAGGCGATGCGGTGTGGAGCCTGACGGTGACATTCCTTCAAATGTGGGAATCCGAAAGCAATACCGTTACTGATTATGAAGTATATCGGCCTACAATAAGCGGTGAGGGACAGGGGTTTTATCAGCCTTTTTCCGATGGTCCGGTTAATAATCCCGATAACCCCGCCGAAGTGATGTATCGTACTATCATCAATAACGCAAAAGATTATGTATATATTACGACACCATATCTTGTCATTGACAATACGATGCTTGAGGCGCTTTGTACAGCAGCGCAAGGCGGTACGGACGTAAGAATTATCACACCTAAAATATGGGACCACTGGTATGTACATACGGTAACCAGATCCAATTATGGAGAACTTTTGGAGTCGGGAGTTCGGATTTACGAATATACTCCGGGTTACATGCATGCGAAGACCATCATCAGCGACGATGACCATGCCGTTATGGGCAGTATTAACATGGACTACCGAAGCTTCCATCTTCATTACGAAAACGGCGTTTGGATATGCGGCACTCCTGTACTGCAAGAAATCAAAAAAGACATCTGCGATACATTTGAAGTATGCGAGGAAATTAATCTTGATGAATGGCTTCGCAGACCGTGGTATGTGAAATTCATACAGACGATTTTACGAGTGTTTGCGGTGCTTTTATAAAGGTAATGGAAAGAGTGACTATGAATAAAGCCTCAAATATAAAACGGGTAATGTGTTTATAAAGATTCTACAACAGTAAACAGAGAATACCTGCCAAGCGGCAAATAAAAAAGCCGCTTCATGGTAGCGATTCTTCATGCCTATATGAAAATAGTGTAGATTGACGGCGGCTCTTGAGAAATACCATAGCCAGTGTAAAGGTATGCACCCAAGCAAAATCAAAATGCACCCTTTGGCTTCGGAAATGCTCCCGCTCATATTTTTTCAGAGGAAATGTGTTATTGTATTGACGTTCACGTTTGTAGACAAAAAAGAACTGCGGCAAACGCCACAGCTCTTCCGCATATTCCGATTGTTTCCTTTAATAATTCTCTGCCTTGATCTGGAAATAGGCCTGGGGATGATCACATACCGGGCAGATTTCCGGTGCCGTCTTGCCAATCACAATATGACCGCAGTTGGAACATTGCCAAATCACGTCGCCATCTCTGGAAAATACCAGGCCGCCTTCTATATTCGCCACGAGTTTGCGGTAGCGTTCCTCATGCTCTTTCTCGATCGCGGCCACACCGTCAAACAGTCCGGCGATCTCCTCGAAGCCTTCTTCTCTGGCTTCCTTCGCGAATTGTGCGTACATATCGGTCCACTCGTAATTCTCACCATCTGCCGCATCCTTCAGATTGTCTACCGTGCCCGGGATTCCATCGTGCAGTAGCTTGAACCACATTTTTGCATGCTCTTTCTCATTGGCAGCGGTCTCTTCAAAAATAGCCGCTATCTGCGCATAACCATCCTTTTTCGCCTTAGATGCGTAATACGTGTATTTGTTTCTTGCCATGGATTCGCCTGCAAAGGCCGCACTCAAATTAGCTTCTGTCCTACTTCCCTTTAAATCTGCCATATTCTTTTCTCCCTTTCTGTGAATCTGTACGAATTGAAACCGTTACATGAAATGTTCCTAAGACTGACTTCCTGCGGCCTTACACTGAGGGCAGACCCCATAAAACAAAATGCTGTGGCCGGTGATTTCGCATCCGCTGCTTTGCCTGGGCAGATGGTCTAACTCCTCTCTATAAGGAGCCTCTGCATCGAATATACAGCCGCAGACTTCACACCGGATATGGTAATGCTTCCGGATATTAAAATCAAAGCAATCGGCTCCATTCGGCACCGGTACTCTTAAAATCGCCCCGTCCTGCGCCATCTGGTTCAGATTTCGGTACACCGTCGCCTTGCTGATTCTGGGGTGGCGCGCCGCTACTGCCTCATAGATCGCCTCTGCCGTAGGATGATTGCGCATATTGGCCACGGCATTACGTATAATTTCCTTCTGTACGGTCTGACGTGTCTGAGCCATAACTTCTCCTTAATAGTATTATTTCTTATTAATCATAGAATACTTTACAGCTTTTGTCAAGTACTCAAATACTATTTCATTCTCATCTTACCGCCAAATACCAATCGTGTCTCCTATTTTCCTGCCTCATCAATCGCCTTGCCAATATCACTCCGGCAGTATTTGCCTTCAAAGCCTATCCACTTCACTGCCTCATAAGCATTGGCTCTGGCAGCCTTCAGATTCGCACCTTTTGCCGTGACACCCAGCACCCGGCCGCCATTGGTGACGATTTTACCGTCCTTCAAAGCCGTACCTGCATGATACACATAGTAACCGTCCTTGTCCTCGAAAGCCTCCAGCCCTTGAATTTCAAAGCCCTTCTCATAAGCTTCCGGGTATCCGGCCGACGCCAGTACCACACACACCGCCGCATTATCTTCAAACTGCAGATCAATGGTATCCAGCCGGCCATCTATGCAGGCTTCGATTACATCGATGATATCATTCTTCATCCGCGGCAGCACCACCTGGGCTTCCGGATCTCCAAAACGGGCGTTATACTCCAGTACCCTGGTTCCTTTCTCCGTCAGCATAAGGCCGAAGAAAATGATTCCCGTGAAGGGACGGCCTTCCGCCGCCATTGCATCCAAAGTCGCCTGATAAATAAATTCTTTGCAAAATGCATCTACTTTATTCGTATAAAAAGGGCTGGGAGAAAAGGTTCCCATGCCGCCGGTATTCAGTCCCTGGTCGCCGTCCTTTGCCCGCTTATGATCCTGGGCAGAAGTCATCGTCTTAACAGTCCTGCCATCACAGAAAGACAGTACGGAAACCTCTCTGCCGGTCATAAACTCTTCCACTACCAGACGATTGCCGGCAGAACCAAACTGCTTATCCAGCATAATCGTCTTCACACCGGCCATTGCCTCTTCCTTTGTCATGCAGATCAATACGCCCTTGCCCAAAGCCAATCCATCCGCCTTCAACACAATCGGGAATTCTGCCGTTTCCAAATAAGCAAACGCTGCCTCCGGCGAGTCAAAGGTCTCATAGCCTGCCGTGGGAATGTTATA
>Ga0153998_1000258_pt1 | contig 10933 bp, 10 predicted proteins | sample TSNC082MetaG_FD_104725 | JGI IMG/M metagenome (GOLD analysis project Ga0153998, IMG submission 104725) | Attine ant fungus gardens microbial communities from North Carolina, USA - TSNC082 MetaG | ecosystem: Host-associated > Fungi > Mycelium > Unclassified | place: USA: North Carolina, Lumber...
CAAGCCATTGCATTCTTGATCCTTGGCCATTCCCGATTATATGTCAATACTCTTGGATTCGTTGCTCTGGGCCTTGAAAGTACACTTCCCGTACCCCAGCTTATTAGGTGAATCCAACTCTCCATCCAGGGTGTCATTATCTCTCAATTTCTCTTGCAGCAATTTCCGCCAACGATCGCTATATGGTTTCCGGTCGTCTACTCTGATCGGTTGGCTCGGTGGTGACGCATTCAAGTACATCCCTATTCTATTACATAGAATTTTGCGTCTGATCATTTGTAAGGACTGGGTATTTTTTTTGGCGGGGAGCACCACTCCAATTCAAAGTTTGTGCCATATTCCAGCTTTCAGTTGACGTTGGTGTGTCTATCCATCCCTTCTCACTCTCCTTCAGCGAGACCTGACCCGCTTATAATGCAGCTATCTTGGTACAGAGAGCAATTTATGGAAACTCACCTCCCATGTCTGTGATAACAGACGAGGTTGACGAGTTAGAGGAGGCTTTAGCCCTAGCAGATGAAAATTAATGATGAATTAGCATGAATGTTGTGAATTTACTTACCATTCCAGATAAATACTCAAATATGATACCTGCACCACAATGCTACGGCGGGGACAGAAGGAGAACTTCGTGAAAATTTTACCTTACATCACCCAAATCACTCGTGATTGTGGAAAGAATCGTTAACTTCTCTCAAGAAGCATTTGAGCTTCAGGCCACATTGTGTTATGATTTCGAGCCCTGTGGTAGGAAGTTTGAAATATATGTTAACCAGGTCAAGACTCAAGAACACAATACTGTGGGATTAGGTTACATATGTGCATAGAGTTTTGGATTCAGCATCTCTATTCTGCCACAAACGAGCTAGTTGTCAGGATGTGTCTGGAGTAGTACACTTGCCTTGTGAGCCTGGAAAGTGAACACAGGAATGGACTAGGAGTAACAAGTAGGGCCCACTGAGGGTGACTATAGAGTAAGCCAGTGACTACCCTTATTCTTACCCCTGGGATATACTTTACTTTGCAAGCTTTATACTTATTTCTAGTAGACTTACAGTGTTGTTATACTCTAATGTTAAGAGTTATTCCAAGAGCAAAGTACAATTATTTTTGTAAGGTTCTAGCTGTGATAACTTGAACCCACTCCTAGTCTGAGTTGACAAGGAGAACTTGATAGAGTTCCTATTAGATTCTTGAACTACTTATACACAATACTAACCCTAACCCTAGTTAGTATCTCACCCATCCCAATATAACTAACTAACTAACTAACTAACTAAAAGAAAAGAAAAGAAAAAGAAAAAGAAAAAGAAATATTGACTTAGCCATTTTACCAAGTCATAACAATTTTATCCTAAATTTATCCTAAATTTAAGAATATATGTTAAGGTTTCTTAAGAAAAACAACAATTATTATTAGATGATTGTGAAATTTGAGACTAAGGTAGAACATGACTCATAATACTACTAATATTGTATATGAGGTTTTTATCTGGGCCTTTGGCCCAGCTTAATCCCTCTACTAATTCTGCATTATCAAGGTTATGTTAAAGTCAATTTGCTCCCTTCCTACAACTGTCTGTGAAATAGCAGATAGTGTTGTCTAAAAGGTTGCTATGCTCTCTTCCTTCAACAGTCTATTATTCTGACTTATTTCTTTATCTCTCAAATCATAGTAAAAATTAATCTCAAGTCCATTATTAGATACATATACAATCTATAATCTAATACTATTAAATACTTCTTGTTGAGTTAAGAAGCAGCATAAAAGGTGGGAAAAAACTCATTGCAAACATGCAATGTTCTTAATTTCTATCTCAACTATTTATTTTATACAAAACAATAAGATGTGAAACAATAAAGAATCACATGTATCATGTAGACTCACATGACATCCAAATTCTAATACTTCTTTATATACTACATTAAGTGTTCTTCTACTCTCTTAGCTCTGCTCTGAAAGAAGTACTGAGATGTTCAATAGTAAAGTATATCTTGAAAAGGCCATATAAATTTGTCCATAGAAAAACACTAATGTCCACAAATTAATTCTCATATGCTTTATGAACTGTCTTTGAGACTTGTTGATGGTCATAGCAAAGGCTAGCCTAACTAGGAATTGAAGTTTCTTGAGTAACACAGGCAATTGTTAGGAAATTAAGCTGATGCTATGATTTGGCCAAATTTTCAGAAACCTTCTGGGATATCTTCTTAGTATATAAGTTTTGTAATTTATTAGATATACTTATTGGTTTACAATACAACATATAACTAGGTTTCTGTAATAGCAATGTCTCTGCATAAAGTAATGACCTTATCAGTGAGCTAACTCCTGAGCCAGAATAAAGCCAACTGCTCTGTTATCAACGTTTGACAAGGAGAACTCGATAGAGTTCCCATTAGATTCTGTACACTATTTATACATGAAGAGTAACCCTAATCCATCCTGCGCCTCCCTATGAGTTACTTTCCTCTCGCATGTCCATTGATAAGAAAATAAAAGAAAAAGAAAAAAAATAATAATCAGAAACTAAATGAAAAGAAAATGAAAAGAAATATTAAATAATGACTTAGCCATTTTGCCAAGTCATGACACCACCCCTCTCTTAAGTTTTCTCATCCTGAGGAATTTCCTTACAACTCGTAGTATAGGTCTACCATATTGCCCATCTCATTGTTATCTTCTTCTATCTACTTTCTAACTTCCAAATTTTCTTCCTTGGTTTCTTTTTCCTCTGTGATCATTTTCATTTTTCTTCCCCCTGATTGTTTTTCTTTCCACTGTCTCCAATTTCTCTCTAGCCTACCCTAGTATTCTTGGTCATACCTCTTGTTTGACCATCTGAATAGTTTTCTCGCTGTAAATCTTCCTGGCAATTCTTCTCTTCTAAATGTTTTTTCCTTGCATTCTTGTCTTGCCATACCTTCCATATCTCACTAGTATTCCTTCTCAAATTCTTTGATCGCTTCTTTTGCATTTTCCAAATTTTCTCTTCCTTCCCAAGTATCTGACTCTGCCATGAATCCCTTTCAGCATACCAAGTATTTGTCTTTTCCTCTTACTTGTCATTTGTTCAAGATTCTCTCTATCTCCCATTCTTTTTCCCCCTTGATTATTACTAGAGCTAGTTGCTCCCTTTTCTATCCCTCTACTTGCCCTATGTATCTACGTATTCTACTAACGTTGACTACTGGGTGTATTTTAATTGTGCTAGGTAGTTCTAATTTAACTGCATTCGATGATATGACTTTCTTGATTTTGTACAGGCCTACAAACCTCTCCATTAACTTCTCTGTTCTTCTTCTGACCATCTAATACTTTAGATCCTTACTTAGCATCACTAAGTCTCCTACTTTGTAATCATTGACCTTTGCCCTCTTTTTATCTGTGTGTCTTTTCATCTTTTCCTGTGCCTTTCCTAGTACTGCTTTCACTTCCTCTTGTATCTCCTTCATTTTCTCAATGAATTTCTCTGCTCCCTCATACTTCCTCTTCTTTCTTTCCTCGAACCCCATCCTGGGATCTTGCCCATAATTTGTCTTAAGGGGCGACATCTGAGTACTCAAGTGCATTTTATTGTTGTATGCAAACTTTGTCGTTCCCAACCATTCTGGCCACTGCTCTTGCCTATAATTGATGAACATTCTTAAGTACTGTTCCAACTCCTGATTGACACTCTCTATTTGTCTGTCTGTCTGGGGGTAGAATGCCATTGACAATTTACTCTTGATCTCTAGCATCTCGTTCAACTCTCTTATTAGCCCTGTTGCAAATTGGGGTTCTCTATCCGAAATAATGCTTTCTAGTAACCCATGCAATTTTTATATGTTATCTCTAAACAGTCTTGCCAATCCTTCTGCTGACATCTTCTCTGTAGTAGGTATGAAATGTACTATTTTTGTTAACCTATCAACTATTACTAAGATTGAGTTGTATCCCTGAGCTAGCGGTAATTTAGTGATAAAATCTACCGATATATGGGTCCAGGGTTTTTCTGGTATTGAGTTTGGCATTAACTTCCCTGCTGGCTGTTCTGTGCAGTTTTTGTTGCGTTGGCAAGCGTTACATCTCTCTACGTACTGCTTTACTTCTTTGGTTATTTAAGGCCACCAGAAGTTTCTAGTAACCAACTCTACCATCTTCCACTGTCCTCCATGGCCTCCAATTGACATATCGTGGTATAGCCTGATAATTTTTGCTCTCAATTTATCATCTTTTGGCACATACACTTTCTCTTCTTTGTACATTACACCATTTACTTCTCTTCATTCCTTATCTCTTAACATTTTCACCCCTGCTCGTTTCATCTCTTCTACTGCCTTTACCACTTCGTCATCTTTTACTTTTGACTTTCTTACTTCCTCTAGTAGATCTACCCCATCTACTATTATTTCTACTGTCTCTACCCTTCTTACCTCCAACCACTCTGGTTTCACCAACGTCTCGTTCTTGTTGTCTTTTTCCACTCCAACTCTTCAGTCTGGTCTCCTGCTCAGACTGTCTGCTTTTCCTATCTTACTTCCTAGAACATGCTTTAAGATGAAGTTGAAGTGAGACAGGTATAGGGCCCATCTTGCTTGTCTCCTATTCAACTTTTGTGCCTTCATGAAGTATTCAAGGTTCTTATGATCTGTCCAAATCTCGAATTTTTCTATTGCTCCTTCCAGGAAATATCTCTATGCTTCTAAACATCTGACAACTGCTAACATCTTTTTATTATGTATCTCGTAGTTTCATTCTGTTTCACTAAGAGACTTGGAAATAAAAGTGACTGGTCTCCACTTTTCATCTAAGTATCTTATTGACAGTACTCCTCCAGTAGCATAGTTTAATGCATCGGCTTCTACTCTGAACTTTTTATCTAAGTCTGGTGCTGCTAATACTGGCTTTGTTATGAAAACTCATTTCAGCTTGTCAAATGCTTTCTGCTATTCTTCTTCCCACTGCCACTTCTTATCTTTCCTCATCAGCATATTCATTGGTCTTGCTACTCAGGCAAGGTCTTTGATAAACCTCCTGTAATAATTTGTGAGGCCTAAAAACTTTCTGACGTCTTTCATATTTTTTGGTTCTGGTCAACTGAGTACCCCATCTACCTTTTCTGCTTCTATCTCTATTTCATTGGGTCCAATGACAACCCCTAAGAACCCTATCTTCCTTGCCTTTCACACACATTTCTTCGACTTGATATACAAGTCACTCTCTTCCAACCTCTTCAATATTTCTTTTACAATTTCATTATGACTGTCCTTTGTCTCTGTCCCCACCAATACATTGTCTACAAATGCTGCTACTTTTCCTTCATTTATTAGGTCTCTTAGAATTTCGTTCATTATTGCTTGGAATGTTGCTAGTGAGTTTGTCATTCCAAAAAACATGACCGTTGGTTCAAAGGAACTAATGTGTGTTGTAAACACTCTCTTCCACTTATCTCTCTCTTTTATTCTCACGTTGTTGAACCCTCACCTGAGATCCATTTTAGTGAACACTTTCTTGCTCCCCATGTTATTGATTAATTCAGTGATTAATGGGAGTGGGTAGTTGTTCTTTATCATCTGATTGTTTAGGTTACAATAGTCCATTACTATCCTCTTGCTTCCATCCTTTTTACCTACAAAGAAAACTGGTGATGTTTGAGGTGATTTAGAGGGTCTAATATATCCCTTTCTCAATTGATCTTTCACGAACCTTTGGACTTCTTTCCTTTCATTCTTTGATAATGGGTAAATCCTTTCTTTTCACGGTTTGAACATTTCCTTGAGATCTATAGCATGATCCCAAGTTTTCTTGGTTGGTATTCTCTCTGTCTCTACTTTTCCAAACACCTTTTTCTACTTCAAAAACCTTTTTGGGACCATTTCCTCAATTTTCCTATGGTTCTTCTCTATTTCTTTCTCCTTTCCCCAGTCTTCTTTGTCATCTATCACCCATCTGACAATTTTCTCTTCCTTTAGGGTTACTACCCTTTTGACCTTTTCTTTCTTGGAACTCCTTCCACCACATAAGGGTGGGCATCTCATCATTTTGACTTCCCTAGTTTCCCAATTTATCTCTGGGTTATGTGCTGCCAACCATAGCATTCCCAGAATCACTTCTGTTTTTCCTAAGTCACACATATCTATCCTCATTCTTTCGACATGGCCTTTGTAATATATGTTGCACTCTACTTGGTATGTAATGGTCCCTCTACTATTATTTGTTCTGTCCACATTTCTGACAGCTATTGGTCTTTGTAGTTTTTGTAGCCTAAACCTATGTTTTGCTGTCGTCCTCTTATCTATGAACATTCCTGTTGTACCACTATCCAAGAGTGCTTTCACCATTATGCCTTCATATGTATCTATTTTCTCCATCCCAATATTTAACTATACCTCTCTTAGCATTTTGAAGATTCTCCTAACCTCCTTTCGGCTATTCCCCTCTTTTGCTGTGCTTTCCGACTCTCCTAGTTGTGTGCTGCCTTGCTGTGCTTTTGCCTCTCTGGGCTCTACTGCCTTCCCTATATACCCACACTATTTCTGCCTATCCTTGATCACCCCTTGCCTCTTATTTTCCTCCACATGACACCCCTTCTCTCTACACCTTTTGTACTGCACATATGTCACTATTACTTCTTTTGTGTACTATCCTAACTCCAGTAGGTGTGCTTCTTCCGGCACTCCCTTACTACAATGCTCCTCTGCTCTCTTTCTTAACTCTTCCACTGAACTCCTTCTCTATCCTCCTTACTGTGCTTCTTGTAGCTCAGTCACACATGCCACCTCTCTTCTCTCTGCTCTCCTCGACCTCCTCTCTTTTTCCTGTACTTTTTCCTTTATAGGGCATACTAGCTTCTTCTCTTGCTACACCTTTTGTGGTCTTATCACATGCACTGCCTTTTTCTTTCTCATCCACAATGAACACTCTCTACATTTGTGCCCCTTCTCCTCACACTTAAAATATTCAACCTCTACTATCCCTACTTTTCTTATTGTCCTCCCTTCCACTCTACACTATATTATTCTACTCCTCAACACTTCGAACTTATTTTGGGAAATGTTTATCCTCTTCTCTCCTTCTCTCTTGTTCCTGCAGTTACAGGCCAGGTACCTGAACCCTTTACAACTGAAACACAACTTTCCTCTCCTTCCTTCAAGTTTTTCCCTCAGTTTGGTGAGAGAGTATTTTTCTTTGAGCAGGTTGCTCATCAGTAAATTGTATTGTTGCAAAGACATGGTATTACGTCTCTGCAAGGATTACAGATTTAATGATTGATCTTACTAATATTATGTCTGTTGGGGCACAAGATCTTTACCCAACCAGACATCTACTGCCTTACTTACTACTACCTTAATACTATGGTTAGACTATTACCCAATAGTTGGGATCCCTAATCTAGATAGCTCCTTAAGAGATGACCATCACTCCTCTGCATGTACCTAGTCACAATGGACCGTAGCATGAGGTTTATACTAAGAAAAAAACAAGTAAACTACTAAACACCACCTGATTATGAGGTCAGGTCTCAGTAATAACACCTAGGCTTAGTGCTACACTTTTACCTACAGTCTCTAACTGACTGCAAAGTCCCTTTAAGCCAAGGGTCCGGCTATGTATGGAAATGGCTACTGATCATGTTGATCAGCAGCTGAGAGTTGATAAGATGAGAGTTAGAGTGAGCAAGGTCTAAGGCAGACAGTGCTCAAGAAGTAAATATCAAGTTCTAATGTCAGAATAGCCAACTCCTGAGCTGGAATAAAGCCAACTGCTCCTTTATTAGTGTTTAACAAGGAGAACTCGATAGAGTTCCCATTAGATTCTGTATACTATTTATACATGAAGAGTAACCCTAACCCTTCCTTTTATCCTGTATCTCCCTATGAGTCACTTTTCTCTCATGCATCCATTGATAAGAAAATAAAAGAAAAATAAAAGAAAAATAAATATTGACTTAGCTGTTTTGCCAAGTCATAACAGACCTGATTCTTGGAATCAACACAACCTTATCTCTAAATCTCCTATCTATTAAATAAAGTATCTCAGGAGTCATCTATAAAAGTAGACAACTGTGTATTTATCTATTAAATAAAGTGTCTATAGTACAGTTGTTAATCTAAGTAGTGGGTATAAGTAAAACAATCTCATCTCAGAAGTCATCTATAAAGGTAGACAACTAAGGAATTTACTTTATACTGCCTAAGTTTTATAAAGGTCCATTTCCTGTTGTGATTATAATTTTTTGTATACTTTATTTCCAGCTCACATATTACATAATATGGACATTATCATTGGGTTGATTCTTTGTATACCTCAGTCTTGTTTTGTGACTCTGAGGTGAGAATACTTTATATTCTTGGACAACTATTCTTTACTTAGCATACCTACAGTATTTATTATCACTCTAGGTCCTTGTTACTTGTTATAATATTTCCTACTCTAGTTGCCTAGTTGCTATAAGGAAAGGAATAGAGAGAGCATAATATTGATATATCACAAACTTCATTTGGTTATATCTCCATCAATTCTTTGACTATTTTCACAGTCTCAACAGCTATGAAAAGCCCTCAAAAAACCTTTTGATCAATGCTAGTTATGTCTCAAGGCAATCAGTATTGGCCAAGATATTAAGTAGATCAACAGGTAACTACCATATTACCATTTATTAAATTGCTAATATCTCGGAAACCACCATGATTGATGCTTCAGTTCTAGGCTCAGCAAAAGCCTTTCTCATAATGCTTAGAATGAGCTTAGAATGACCTCAAGGCAATTAATATTAGTAGAGATATAAAGTCTTCAATATTTGCACATAAACATTAATTAATTACCCATAGATAGTCATCTGCCTTTAATTAGAACAAAGGACAGCCTCTATATGGTTAAGTTATTACTATTTTGAGCACAAAGGCACTACCATATGTAGAACAATAGGTAGTAGCATGTGATGGCCTGTTCTAGTGCATAAACAATCACTTTTCTGTATATAAGAACTCCTTGTCTGAGGATTAGACCTCAGACTTAACAACATCTTTTGTCATTGTCTAACTTTGCTTTTTGAGCCTTTTTGAAGAACTACTTCTTAATCACAAATCAAGTAAGTGACCATTTGTGATATGATGTCACTAAGAATGAAGGAAATATGAAGTATGTCATATTAGTTTAGGAGGCAATATAATAGTAAGAGGAAAACTAAGTATCAGTTCGTGACTTTAATACTGTCCTTGTTGATAATCTTGCACTAGAGCATTTTTCTCCTCATATTTAATACCACCATTCCTGTTCTATTACAAAGTTCTTCTCCTAGATCCAAGTTTCTTAATAAGATAACTAGATAACCAATCTTGAGATAAAGTAAAGCAGGAGGCAAACTACCACCATTAAGTTGTTAAAGGAACTCTGTAGAATAAGCATAGTGCATTCCATCTTCTTTAGACACAAAGTCCATACTTCTCAACATATGGACCTCTGTATTTGAGTTGAACTGTTGAAGAATGACCTCATTGATATTATGCACCTCATCATTTCTAGGATAGAAAATGATATAATCCAAGAAGTACTAGTCATCTTAAGGTCTTAGGTTACCAATTCCTAGATAGATCCTATTAATCAGAGCATTGAGATTAGCACAAACTATGGACTAAGGAACTTGTATCATCTCATTATCCATAGTTCACCTAGCACCAATTTCCAACAACCACTGAGCATGTTGATTGTTAGCTTCAGAGTGGCCCAAGCACATATTCTGTCTGAGATACAAGAACTTGATATGTCTCCATAAGTTTTCTCTGTAGAGAGATGCTACTACCACTTGTTAATATATTCCTTTAGACATCATAGACAAAGTCTGACAGAAATCCCCTCCAAATACCACTATACTTCCACCAAATAGATGACTATTCTAGATAATATGTCAATTCAAGAGCTATTAAGTGCAAGTGATCACTTACTTCAAGCAGGTCTCTTAGATATTGATCAACAGCATCAATATCATACTTGTGCTATATAGGAACTTTATTCCAAATGATAACCTTAGTTTATTGAAGAACTGGAAACATATAACCATTGTGTTTGAGCTCAGCCATAGAGTCTTTATAAATAGAAAGAGGAATCTTGAGACATAAATGAGATATCTAACAAAAAAGCAGTAATCCTAGATGATGCCATATACAGTACTACTTGTCCTCTCCTTCTAATCTCAGCTGTTAAGACTCTAGACTACAAAGTGAATATGTGTTTCAACTTTAAGCCTATATTAATACTTGATATCTTCACACTCCTTTACAAAGGATCTGGTTAAGGTTTTCAGTGAAGTTATATTATAAGTGAGAATAGCAAGACTTTTAGTCACACTCTTCACAAGAGTCTAAGGACTAATAAGAGTATGGGGTTTCAAGAGTAAGAAGATTCATACAAAAACCACAAAAAAAGAAAACTTACTGTTCTTGTTCTTTCTGAACTTTATTTATACTAGTTCTTAGTATTATAAATGTTACTACCTACAAATATGTACTATTACTAGAGGTGACTAGTTGAGTCAGTATCTGTAAATAAGTGAGTCCAAAGATCTTTGGTAAAAGGTCTATAAATAAACTATCAATATTCATGCTATTGTCCAAGGTTTATCCCTATGAGTCCAATGTTTCTGTAAGGGCACAGCAGGAAGCTGCACCAGATCATGCTCGAGTACTATGAGAGAGCTGACTTAAGTAGAAGCAATATGTAGCCCAGGAGCTTCAACTATTGTTGAGGTAAGGTATTCTACCGTACACCACTAGCTATTTATACTAGACTAGCCGGTCCGTGCGCCAGTCGCTATGGCCATATGCATCCGGACAATAATAACTACACTGCCAGATATGGTTATCTAGTATCTATGATGGAGACCCGAACTAAGGGATAATAGGAACTATGTACCGCGGACTTCTCAGGATCAGTGGGAACGCTAGATGATAC